>Ga0325410_1005862_pt1 | contig 13537 bp, 3 predicted proteins | sample PopdelMetagenome_16_FD_206182 | JGI IMG/M metagenome (GOLD analysis project Ga0325410, IMG submission 206182) | Populus deltoides microbial communities from Bellville, Georgia, United States - Xylem-PdIQD-R3 | ecosystem: Host-associated > Plants > Phyllosphere > Stem > Wood/Secondary xylem... | reverse complement strand
TTGAACAGATTTTTATGTTTAGTTTCAGAGTTTATAAAAGAGCTAGTCAAAGCCCAGTCAAATTCAAAGGAGTTCAAGTCCGAAATTCACTTGGAAACAGCCTGGACACATTTCAGTATTTTAATTATAACTTTCCACTCACATATTGGATTGTTGCGATTCTTTTTTTTTTTTTTTGATTTACGTGGGTATCCGGACTAGCTTGCATGTACCACGACTAATCTCACGGTCCACTGAACACCCTATAAACTCAATAAATATATAAAATATAACGGAAATAACAAGCATACATACATATGAGAACTTGAATCCATGAACAGTGGGAGGAGATAAGCTCCTCCCACCGCCAGGCCAAGACCCTCGATTCTTGATGCGCTGGAAAGGTGTCTTAAAGGGATACAAATTAGTCTCTAACAAAGGACTTCGAAAGGAGAACTCTCTCTCTCTCTCTCTCTCTCTCTCTCTCTAGTAGCATGTACTAAGATTTAGGCAATTAATTTGCTTTTGACAAACAGGAAACATGGAGATGTGATGAAAAAGGAGGCCGAAAGTGGGGGCTGCCCTCTTTTGAAAAAAAACAGAAGGGGGGCTATAACAATATTTTAGAAGGCTACTCTTAAATTTAATCTTAGTTTAACTATTGTATTGAGAGATATATTCAATATTATAAAACAAGATAATCAATAATTTTACACGAAAACATAAATTTTATAAACTATTTTATTTATTTAAATTATCATAATTTTTTAACTAATTCATTGGAGACCTTCTTCATAATTATCATAAAATTTTACTCATAATTTTCACCAATTTTGATTAAAATATAGTGATTGTACGCAGAGTTTATACTGACTATCAATGCTTGTCATGCATAAGGTCATACTTGATTTTATTTAGAATCTCACTCTATTCTTATTGTTTTCGTTGTTGTATAACTATTTTCACCTTAAACTTATAATATTTTTCATTTAAATAATCATTTTACCTGATTGAGGAATTTATGTAATTCGTCACTAAATTGACATTTCACATACCGAGTTATTACTTTATCTCATCCGAAATCCAAGTTAATTTGCTAGGGATGTCCATCCCAAATAACAATAATTTTCCTCTTAATTTATTATTTTTAAATTAAAACATTATTCTATTTAACATTGATTTATCGATTTTTGAGTTGAGAATTACAAATAAAATCTATCTATTATTTGACAACTTTAGCATTTTTCTCTACAAGAACTAAACAAAGTTCAAGGTGAGCACATAAATTAATATTTTATGTTGTCACCATTTAAAGTTCGATCTATTAAACATTTTAGGTTTATCACTATGCACCGGAAAAGATAATGGTAGAATCCTTACAATTGAAGTAGTACTTGGGGAAGCAATAATGGTTGGAAAAAACAATTCTCAAGTTAAAATATGATATAAATTATAAAAATGATAGCCAATAATATTTATAAAAAAAATATTTTGGCTCCACAACAAGCAAGTAAAATAAAATAAAACTTGAAATAAAGCAACTTGATAAACAAAAATAGTTAAATTATGTAAGATGAAAAAAAAAATTTTGTTTATTTTAGTTCAAATTAATCATGCATTATGTATAAACAATATGTTTAAACAAAAAAAAAAGATAAAATGCATGATTATACCAACAAATTTTAAAGTAAACATACATAAACTAAACAAAGATATAAACATGGTTTATCAAAGTCTAGTTTATAAAAATATATATCATGCAACAACTCAAAGAAATTCAAATAAATTGTATGAATAAATTTAGAAGATAAACTATAACTTTAAAATAAAGATATATAACAACCTTATAAAATTAAACAAAGAAAAAAAACACAAAGCTATAAACAAATCAAAAGATTATAGATTAAAACATATAGAATTAAAAATAAGTCCATATATGAGAATAACAATTTAAAAAGAAGTTAAAATATAACTCAAAATTTAAAGATGATAAAAACCTCTTAAACAATTGATTATTATTATTATTATTATTATTATTATTATTATTATTATTATCCATGTGATAAACTAAACAAAGTCTAATAAAGATTAAAGCTTTGAGATTGTAATTCAAAGTTGTAAATATATTAGATTAGTGAGCAAATATATTTAGTTTATCATCATAAATGCATGCTAAACAAAATATATCCAAGAAAAGCCTAGAAGTTTATACTTGTTTAAAACTATAAACTTGCAAAAGCATAACTAATGGGAAACATGTTTTCAACATAAATATAATAAAAGAATACTAGTATGTATATACTAGTATGTATATTAAACATCTATTCAAACTTACAATTGATACAAGATCAAAGTCTTAGCATGCATATTAATAATAAAAATAATTATGCTTAAATTAAAATAAAAAATGATACTTACTCTTTTGTTATTGTCAAAGATGAATTATTTATCCTTAAGATTTTATTGCTTCTCACTTGTGTAACTAAGATATTTACAATATGTCTTTCAAGATTTCAACACCACCTTAGTTTAGATATATTTCTAAATACGGTCTTTGAATCAAAGATTATGTAACTCAAATATCTCTCAACAAAATAAATCTAATGATACGAATCTCGTGATCACGTGGTCACGCAATCCATAATCAAGATTGAAATCCTCGAAAAGCTGAAAGAGGTCTGATAGGAGTATGATACAATAAAAACGTGTCCAAAGAAACCAATACTATTGGAATGAAGTCGAATAACAACACAAAGTCAGTTAATTTTTGATAAATCAGATTCAATTTATTTAAGAAACAAAGAATGCAAGAATCTCTCCCACGTATTAAACTGAAAAGGTTCTAAAATATTATTCATCAAAAAGTGCTAAAATTTAGGTTTTACATATGTTTAAATAGTTCTAAGAAATTAGCCCTCATGAATATACCCTTGTGAGCTAAACTAACCTATTTACAAAAACTGACCCAAACTTTTACTAGTTAGCTCAAACCCTGATTCAAATAAGCCTTGGATCTTAACTGAAATTCAAAATATTAATTAAGCTCAAACATAGAAATAATAATGAAAACAATAAGTCTGGACAGTAGCTTGTTGATATCACATACAATAGAAAAAAAAAAAACAAGATAAAATATCTTAATTTCCTAACTTAAATAACCCTTGGTTGAGATCCATTTTCCTAGCTTAACCAACTTTTAAAGTCTTTTAGATGCTAGAAAATCTAATTTGAATAGGAATTTAATTGTTCAAATCTTTTTTCCTTGTAGGACTTGGATATCCCTTCAAAATATAGAAAACAATCATAAAAATTAATTCCCGTTATAGTCACCCATCACTTTTCTTCATTGACTGAGAGAATCAAATTTTTAACATTAAATAATCCTTCCAAGTTTAGGATTCAGATCTGACAACCCCTTTAGTTTCTTTGCATGACTAGAAAACTTCCTCATTTGTTGCTAAATATTCTCCTAAATAATAAGAAAAATAATAAATGAATTTTCCTTTCAATTTTAGGAGAATATCTTGTTGATATTTGTAAGAAAAGGATCCCAACATCTTAATTAACTTAAGTTAACTTTGGACCACATGTGGACAAACTCATACTCATTAATATAACATAAATCAGACCTGATACAAGCTTTTAACAAGCCTACTTTGTTGCCCAAATCAGACCCATACATTAGCTGACCTGATATGGTCGAATGAACCATTAAAAATTGGATCGAATCCATCATCATGCACCAACCAATGCTGGCTAAAACTATCCCATGCCAAAAACTCATTTATGGCTGAATGGAACACAAGGCAAAGAAAAACATGATTTTGGCTGAATGACCTTCCCATCAAACCCAAACACAAAATCGAATGCATATCATGAGAAATTCATGGCTGAACCGCATCACCTAAACTCTAGATTTGTTTGGAAAACCAAACCATAAAAAACACACTAAAATATAGAGTGAGGAAAAATGCATAAAAAACTAAAAACATTATTTTAATACTTCTTTCACCCTCTATTTTTATAATGAATTTTAAAAACTAAAAGGTTAAATAATTAATTTTCATCATTCAACCTTTAACTAGCCATCGTAAATCAAGAATTTTAAACATATTAGCTATAAATATGATTTTGTTTGGCTGAAAAAACTATTCAAATTTGCATAAAATGCTTTTGGAAGATATCGTTTACATTCACAGGCTGAATTGGACAAATAATGAGCTGGAAGAAATATTTCTTTATGGACAAGATCTAAGCTCAAGTCAAAATCTTAGTTTGCAAAAAATAATCTTTTACGACCCAAAATATCATTTCACAATAAACTTAAATCCAGGCCCAAGCCTGATTCAAAATCGATCGAGCACGTGGAAGAAGTTTAAATTTTAATTGGTAAAAAATAATTTTTTGGATTCAAAATATTATTTGTTTCAATCATATTAATGTTTCATTTTAAAAAACATTATATTTTAATAAGTTTTTAATTTTAAAAGTGAGAGAACCCCACTTTCAATTTGATAATAAAAAATGTGTGTTCATTAACAATTTTCTTTAAACAAATTTCAAACTTTGAACACATTATCAATGTTCATCATATAGAAATCACTGTATTTAATTAACAAATTCTATGAGCAATATGATAAATTTATGTAATAATTTATTTATTTTTATCATGAGGTGTACATGCGTGCAACCACGATGCATTGTTCTTGTTTTACAGAACGTGTTCTAAGCTTTTAATTAATCTTAGAGTTCCGAGAATGTTTCTCTAATTATATTTATTTAAAATTGATTGTTGGAGAAATTATTAGATATCTTTCATTCAAATCTAATGATTCAAGCACGTGAGATTTGCACAAGCCTTCTCAGTGAAGTAAGATAGTCGAGTATCGGCAAAGGGCTTGTCTTTAATTTATTCGGGGTCAGTTGAACACAAATAATGAAGTGTAAACGCACATGGAAAGCTGACAAAACGTCCACTTTCAATATAAAAATAGTAATACAGTGTGAGGTTCAGAACCCGAGTGTAAAACTTGGTTAAAATCTTTTTTTTTTTCTCTTTAAAATAATATTATTTTAAATATATTGTTAAAAAATTTAAAATTTAAATTGAATTTGCTCAACCCCAGTATATATAACTTGATTCTTTAAACATATTAATCTCAAGTAATAACTATAATTAAGATGATACCATTTGTTTTGCATTTGAAATTGTATTATTTTGATGTTAATCTCAAGTAATAACTATAATTAAGATGATACCATTTGTTTTGCATTTGAAATTGTATTATTTTAATGTGTTTGATGTGAAAAAACATTAAATTAATGTTTCTTTAGTGTGTTTTTTATGGTTTGAATATATGTTGATATTAAAAATAATATATATATATATATATAATTATTTGAATATATTTTTAAATGAAAATCACTTTCAAAAAGTATTATGCACTACATTACCGAACATATTATAAGTTTTTAATTGTTCAATAAAAAAGTAAATAATCTAGAAAAAAAAGTCATTGGAAAAGAAAATAGAAGAAAAAGATAAAAAGAGTATCTTTTATCAACTTCTTAAAATATACTTCTTATAGCTTAATAATAATAATAATAATAATAGTAATAATAGTAATAATAAAAAGAAACCTTTGTTAAAAGAAAACTCAATCATAAAGAACATAAGAAGCCTACTAACTTAAGCAAGAAGTAATAGGAAGTAGTGTAACACCCTTAATTTTTTTTGAGTTTACGATATTAAGGTTGTTACGTGCAGGTTGTAGGAAAAGACAAGAAAGTTTGATAGACGGGAAAGTAAGCTGTTACAAGTATCAGTTGAAAGTTGAAAGAGAATCAGGAAAAAAAAAATAACATACTAGTGTAGAGTCACAATCCATTCATGTAGAAGTAATCACCTACCAGTCAGTGAATGAATGTTTAATTTTGGTTACAACTTACTTTTTCAATTTTTTTAAAAAATTAAATTATTTTTTTTAAAAAAATTGGATTATTTTAATATGTTAAAAATAAAAAATATTTTTTTTTCATTTGAAAAAATCATATTTTTTTAATTCAAAATCTAAATTGAATTGGTTCAACCCCGACTTATAACTGATCCTTCAAACATATTAATCTCAAGTAATAATTATAGTTAAGATGACACCGTTTGTTTTTGCGTTTGAAATTGCATTTAGGTGCGTTTGGCTTGAAAAAAACATTAAATTAATGTTTTTTTAGTGCCTCTTTATGGTTTAAATATATGCTGATATTAAAAATAAAAAAATATAAAAACATTATTTTTATATATTTTAAAATGAAAATCACTTTTAAAAAGTACTATGCACTACACTACCGAACATATTATAAGTTTTTAATTGTTTAATAAAAAAAGAAAATAATCTAGAAAAAAAAGTCATTAGAAAAGAAAATTGAAGAAAAAGATAAAAAGAGTTTCTTTTGTCAACTTCTTAAGAGATACTTCTTATAGCTTAAAAAAATAATAGTAAAAAGAAACATTTGTTAAAAGAAAGCCCAATCATCAAAGAACATAAGAAGTCTACTAACTTAAGCAAGAAGTAGTAGGATGTAGGTTCTAGAAAAAGATCAGAAAGTTTGATGGACGGGATACGGGATAGTAAACTGTTGCAAGTATCAGTTGAAAGTTGAAAGAGAATCAGGAAAAAAAAAGAAGAAGTAACATACTGATATAGAGTCGCAATTCATTCTTCCAAAAGTAATCACCTACTAGTTAGTAAATAAGTGTTTGATTTTGGTTACAACTTATTTTTTTAATTGTTTTTAAAAGCATTAAATTATTTTTTAACAAACAAATTGGATTATTTTAATATGTTATATTAAAAATAAAAAAATATCTTTTCATTTGAAAATAAAATGTTTTTTTTAAAATCAAAATCTAAATTGAATTGGCTCAACCCTAACTTATAACTCAATCCTTCAAACATGTATATCTCAAGTAATAATTATAGTTAAAATGACATCATTTATTTCTGCATTTGAAATTGTATTATTTTGATGAGTTTGATGTGAAAAAACATTAAATTAATGTTTCTTTATTGCTTTTTTTATGGTTTGAATATATGCTGATCTTAAAAATAAAAAAAATATATAAAAACATTATTTTAATATATTTTAAAATGAAAATTACTTTGAAAAAATACTATGCACTACACTACCGAACATATTATAAGTTTTTAATTGTTTAATAAAAAAAGAAAATAATCTAGAAAAAAAGTCATTAGAAAAGAAAATTGAAGAAAAAGATAAAAAGAGTTCCTTTTATCAACTTCTTAAAATATACTTCTTATAGCTTAATAATAATAATAATAATAATAATAATAATAAGAAACCTTTGTTAAAAGAAAACTCAATCATCAAAGAATATAACAAGTCTACTAACTTAAGCAAGAAGTAATAGAAAGTAGTGTAACACCCTTAATTTTTTTGAGTTTACGATATTAAGGTTGTTACGTGCAGGTTGTAGGAAAAGACAAGAAAGTTTGATAGACGGGAAAGTAAGCTGTTACAAGTATCAGTTGAAAGTTGAAAAAGAATCAGGAAAAAAAATAACATACTAGTGTAGAGTCACAATCCATTCATGTAGAAGTAATCACCTACCAGTCAGTGAATGAATGTTTAATTTTGGTTACAACTTACTTTTTTAATTTTAAAAAAAAAATTAAATTATTTTTTAAAAAAAAAATTGGATTATTTTAATATGTTAAAAATAAAAAAAATTCATTTGAAAAAATCATATTTTTTTAATTCAAAATCTAAATTGAATTGGTTCAACCCCGACTTATAACTGATCCTTCAAACATATTAATCTCAAGTAATATTTATAGTTAAGATGAAACCGTTTGTTTTTGCGTTTGAAATTGCATTTAGGTGCGTTTGGCTTGAAAAAAACATTAAATTAATGTTTTTTTAGTGCCTCTTTATGGTTTGAATATATGCTGATATTAAAAATAAAAAATATAAAAAAAATATTTTTATATATTTTAAAATGAAAATCACTTTTAAAAAGTACTATGCACTACACTACCGAACATATTATAAGTTTTTAATTGTTTAATAAAAAAAGAAAATAATCTAGAAAAAAAAGTCATTAGAAAAGAAAATTGAAGAAAAAGATAAAAAGAGTTTCTTTTGGCAACTTCTTAAGAGATACTTCTTATAGCTTAAAAAAATAATAGTAAAAAGAAACATTTGTTAAAAGAAAGCCCAATCATGAAAGAACATAAGAAGTCTACTAACTTAAGCAAGAAGTAGTAGGATGTAGGTTCTAGAAAAAGATCGGAAAGTTTGATGGACGAGATACGGGATAGTAAACTGTTGCAAGTATCAGTTGAAAGTTGAAAGAGAATCAGAAAAAAAAAAAAAAAGAAGTAACATACTGATATAGAGTCGCAATCCATTCTTCCAAAAGTAATCACCTACTAGTTAGTAAATAAGTGTTTGATTTTGGTTACAACTTACTTTTTTAATTGTTTATAAAAGCATTAAATTATTTTTTAAGAAAAAAATTGGATTATTTTAATATGTTATATTAAAAATAAAAAAATGTCTTTTCATTTGAAAATAAAATGTTTTTTTAAATCAAAATCTAAATTGAATTGGTTCAACCATAATCTATAACTCAATCCTTCAAACATGTTAATCTCAAGTAATAATTATAGTTAAGATGACACCATTTGTTTTTGCATTTGAAATTGTATTTAGGTGCGTTTGGCTTAAAAAAACATTAAATTAATGTTTCTTTAGTGCTTTTTTTATGGTTTGAATATATGCTGATATTAAAAATAAAAAAAAAATTATTTTAATATATTTTAAAATGAAAATTACTTTTAAAAAGTATTATGCACTTCACTACCAAACATATTATAAGTTTTTAATTGTTTAATAAAAAAAGAAAATAATCTAGAAAAAAACGTCATTAGAAAAGAAAATTGAAGAAAAAGATAAAAAGAGTTTAAAAATATTCTTAAAAATAATAATAATAATAATAATAATAACAAAAAGAAACCTTTGTTAAAAGAAAACGCAATCATCAAAGAATATAAGAAGCCTACTAACTTAAGCAAGAAGTAATAGAAAGTAGTGTAACACCCTTAATTTTTTTGAGTTTACGATATTAAGGTTGTTACGTGTAGGTTGTAGGAAAAGACAATAAAGTTTGATAAACAGGAAAGTAAGCTGTTACAAGTATCAGTTGAAAGTTGAAAGAGAATCAGGAAAAAAAAAATAACATACTAGTGTAGAGTCACAATCCATTCATGTAGGAGTAATCACCTACCAGTCAGTGAATGAATGTTTAATTTTGGTTACAACTTAATTTTTTAATTTTTTTAAAAAAATTAAATTATTTTTTTAAAAAAATTGGATTATTTTAATATGTTAAAAATAAAAAAAAACATTTTTTTTCATTTGAAAAAATCATATTTTTTTAATTCAAAATCTAAATTGAATTGGTTCAACCTCAACTTATAACTGATCCTTCAAACATATTAATCTCAAGTAATAATTATAGTTAAGATGACACCGTTTGTTTTTGCGTTTGAAATTGCATTTAGGTGCGTTTGGCTTGAAAAAAACATTAAATTAATGTTTTGTTAGTGTCTTTTTATGGTTTGAATATATGCTGATATTAAAAATAAAAAATAAAAAAAATTATTTTAATATATTTTAAATTGAAAATCACTTTTAAAAAGTACTATGCACTACACTACCGAACATATTATAAGTTTTTAATTGTTTTTTTTTAAATAATCTAGAAAAAAAAGTCATTAGAAAAGAAAATTAAAGAAAAAGATAAAAAGAGTTTCTTTTGTCAACTTCTTAAAAGATACTTCTTATAGCTTAAAAAAATAATAATAAAAAGAAACCTTTGTTAAAAGAAAGCCCAATCATCAAAGAACATAAGAAGTCTACTAACTTAAACAAGAAGTAGTAGGATGTAGGTTCTAGAAAAAGATCGAAATGTTTGATGGACGGGATAGTAAACTGTTGCAAGTATCAGTTGAAAGTTGAAAAAGAATCAGAAAAAAAAAAGAAAGACAAGTATCAGTTGAAAGTTGAAAGAGAATTAGAAAAAAAAAAAAGTAACATACGAATATAGAGTCGCAATCCATTCTTCCAAAAGTAATCACCTACTAGTTAGTAAATAAGTGTTTGATTTTGGTTACAACTTACTTTTTTAATTGTTTTTAAAAGCATTAAATTATTTTTTTAGAAACAAATTGGATTATTTTAATATGTTATATTAAAATAATCCAATTTGTTTGTTATATTAAAAATAAAAAAATGTCTTTTCATTTGAAAATAAAATGTTTTTTTTAAATCAAAATCTCAATTGAATTGGCTCAACCCTAACCTATAACTCAATCCTTCAAACATGTTAATCTCAAGTAATAATTATAGTTAAGATGACACCATTTGTTTCTGCATTTGAAATTGTATTTAGGGGCGTTTGGCTTGAAAAAAATATTAAATTAATGTTTCTTTAGTGCTTTTTTTATGGTTTGAATATATGCTGATATTAAAAATAAAAAAATATAAAAAATTATTTTAATATATTTTTAAATAAAAATCACTTTTAAAAAGAATTATGCACTACACTGCCAAACATTTTATAAGTTTTTAATTGTTTAATAATAAAAGAAAATAATCTAAAAAAAAAGTTATTAGAAAAGAAAATTGAAGAAAAAGTTAAAAAGAGTTTCTTTTGTCAACTTCTTAAAAAATACTTTTTATAGCTTAAAAAAACAATAAAAATAAATATTTGTTAAAAGAAAGCCAGTCATCAAAGAACATAAAAAGTCTACTAACTTAAGCAAGAAGTAGTAGGATGTAGGTTCTAGGAAAAGATGGGAAAGTTTGATGGACGAAACAATAAGTTGTTTCAAGTGTCAATTGAAAGTTGAAAGAGAATCAGAAAAAAAAAAATAGCATACTCGTGTAAAGTCTCAATCCATTCATCTAAAAGTAATCACCTACTAATCAGTATATAAGTGTTTGATTTTGGTTATATCTTACTTTTTTAATTTTTTTTAAAAAACTTTACATTATGTTTTAAGAAAAAATTGGATTATTTTAATATGTTATATTAAAAATAAAAAAAATGCCTTTTCATTTGAAAAAAAATAGTTTTTTAAAAATCTAAATCTAAATTGACCTGGCTTAAAAAATGCTGATATTAAAAAAATATAAAAAAATTATTTTAATATATTTTTAAATAAAAATCACTTTTAAAAAGTACTATGCACTACACTTCCGAACATATTATAAGTTTTAAATTGTTTAATAATAAAAGCAAATAATTTGAAAAACAATGTTTGGAAAAGAAAATGGAAGAAAAAAAATGAAAAGAAAGATGAAAAGAGTTTCTTTTGTAAACTTCTTATAACTTCCAGGAAAAAAAAAGAAGAAAGAAACCTTTCTTAAAAGAAAACACAATTGCCAAATAACATAAGAAGTGTACTAACTTAAGCAGGAAGTAGTAAGGTGTAGGCAAAGACAAGAAAATTTGATGGACATGGCATAAGTTATTGCAAGTGTCATTTGAAAGTTGAAACAGAATCATAAAAAGAAAAATAATATACTAGTGTAGAGTTTTAATTTATTCATCCAAAAGTACACACCTACTAGTTAAGAAAATGTGTGTTTGATTTTGGTTACAATTTACTTTTTTAATTTTTTTTAAAAAAATTAAATTATTTTTTTTAAAAAACTGGATTATTTTAATATGTTAAAAATAAAAAAATGTTTTTTCATTTGAAAAAAAATTGTTTTTTTTAATTCAAAATCTAAATTGAATTGGCTCAACCTCAACCTATAACCTACCTGATTCTTTAAATATATCAATCTCAAGTAATAATTATAGTTAAGATGACACCGTTTGTTTTTGCATTTGAAATTGCATTTAAGTGCATTTGGCTTGGAAAAAATATTAAATTAATGTTTCTTTAGTGTCTTTTTATGGTTTTAATATATGCTGATATTAAAAATAAAAAATATAAAAATTATTTTAATATGTTTTTAAATGAAAATCACTTTTAAAAAGTACCATACACTACACTACGAAACATATTATATGTTTTTAATTGTTGAATAAAAAAGCAAATAATTTGAAAAAAAAAATCATTGGAAAAGAAAATTGAAGAAAAAGATAAAAATAGTTTCTTTTGTTAACTTCTTAAACGATATTTTTTTTATAACTTTAAGAAAAAAACATAAAAAAAAGCTGTTCTTAAAAAAAAAAAGAGCACAATCATCAAAGAACATAAAAAGTCTACTAAGTTAAGCAAGAAGAAGTATGGTGTGGGTTCTAGAAAAAGACATGAAAATTTGATGGATAAAACAGTAAGCTATTGCAACTTGTAAGTGTTAGTAAATGAGTGTTTGATTTTGGTTATAACTTACTTTTTTTAATTTTTTTAAAAAAATTAAATTATTTTTTGTAAAAAAATTTGGATTATTTTAATATTTTAAAAATAAAAAAATGCCTTTTCATTTGTAAACAAAATGTTTTTTTTTAAATTCAAAATCAAAATTGAATTGGCTCCACCCTAACCTATAACTTGATCAATTATTATTTTACATTAATATGTTTGAAATTGCATTTGGCTAAAAAACATTAAATTAATGTTTCTTTAGTGCCCTTTTATGGTTTTAATATATGCTAATGTTAAAAATAAAAAAATATTATTTTAATATATTTTCAAATGAAAATCATTTTAAAAAAATATTATGTACTACACTACCGAACATATTATAAGTTTTTAACTATTTAATAAAAAAAGAGCAAATAATCTGAAAAAAAAGTATTTGAAAAAGAAAATGAAAGAAAAAGATGAAAAGAGTTTCTTTTGTCAATTTCTTAAAAGATACTTCTTATAGCGTCAAGAAAAAGAATAATAAAAAGAAACATTTCTCGAAAGAAAGTACAATTATCAAAAAAAAAATCTACTAACTTAAATAATAAGTACTAGGGTGTAGGTTCTAGAAAAAAATAGAAAAGTTTGATAGACGAGATAATAAATTGTTATTAGTAACAGTTAGAAATTGATAGAGAATCAGAAAAAAAAAAATAGCATACTAGTGTAGAGTCCCAATCCATTCATCCAAAAATAATTACTTTCTAGTAAGTAAATGAGTGTTTGATTTCAGTTACTTATTAAATTTTTTTTATTTAAAATAGATTATTTTAATATGTTATATTAAAAATTAAAACACTTATTTTTATAAATTTTAAGTTAAAAAACACTTTAGAAATAGCTATCCATCACAGTACGAAACACACATTAAATTAGTTTCTAATGGCATAGTTATGTGTGGAGTTCAATGAAAAAACCAATCAAACGATTTGTTTTATTGTTGGACAAAAACATAAAATATTTCTCTTTTTTTTTTTTTTCAATGTACGTATGTTTATACAATGGCACGTAGAAGAAAGAAAGCTTCATTTTTCAGAATAAGAAACTTGATTGGTCAGGCCTTAAACATACCTCTTGTGTTCCAACTTCTATCTTCATAAGAAATTTCTTCTTTT
>Ga0325410_1005856_pt1 | contig 13542 bp, 6 predicted proteins | sample PopdelMetagenome_16_FD_206182 | JGI IMG/M metagenome (GOLD analysis project Ga0325410, IMG submission 206182) | Populus deltoides microbial communities from Bellville, Georgia, United States - Xylem-PdIQD-R3 | ecosystem: Host-associated > Plants > Phyllosphere > Stem > Wood/Secondary xylem... | reverse complement strand
TGATTGGTTGGAAGAAATGTCAAAACCTCTAATGAACCCCTAACTGTTGACTGGTTATCAACTTCATCCCGAAAATAAAACTGTTATCAGCTGGGTCCCTGATTTTCTTAGCAAATAATTTTGATGTAATATTTAATTTTTAAATATAAAAATATATTTAAAAATAAATAAATGATTCATCATCTTCAGAATTGAAGTGTTTGAAAGTGTGGTTGCGGTTATTTTTTAAAGTGCTTTTACTTGAAAATATATCAAAATAATATTTTTTAAAAAAAAATTATTTTGACATCAACATATTAAAATGATATTAAAATACAAAAAAATACTAATGTAATACAAAGAAAAAAATTAAAAAATTTTAAATTTTTTCAAAAATACTTTTAAAATGTAAAAACAAATACATAATTTCTGATGAATTAAAAAAAATCATGCTAAGCTTAGATAACTCGTGTTGAATTTTTGTCGTCCATATTCATATTCATTTTCACTGTAATTAAATTTTTTTATTGGTTGTTCGAGAATGAATTGTTAAAAGCTAATTACATTGTTAATTTATAATTTATGAAATCAAAAGATTAGCTTAGTAATTTGTGCGCGTGTGTTGTTTAAAACTATTAATCATAATCCACGTGTTGAATTTGTGCGCGTGTGAATGTGAACCATTAATCTTGAATTGATTATGTTCTTCTATTTTTTTTAAAGATTCATTGATTTTTCAAATTTAATAAATTATTATAAATTAATTTTACATTCCTAACCTCTTGTGTAAACAGAGGTGAAGGGGGATAGAAGAATAAAAGAAAGAAAAACAAATAGAAAATCCATGCTATCTTTCTTTGCTTTATTTACTGTTGTACTCCTCTCCCTCCACCTTTAGATTATATCGCCACGGAGAGTGAATAAATTTTCTAGTTAATCCCAATATTGTTTAGTAGTGATTAAATTATATTTTTTTAAAAAGTAATAATTTTTTTAGTTTTAAATTAATATTTTTAAAGGTTTTTATTATTTTGATATATTAATTTCAAAAATAAAATTAAAAAAAATATTACTCTAATATATTTCTGAATAAAAATCATAAAAAGCAACATCTCCCAAGCAATCTCTAAAAGGCATCTTTTTCAAGTATTATTGTTAAAATATATTTTATACTTATTTTCTATTTAATATATTTTATTCATTTTTTAATTACCGTATAAATATATTTAATTGGTTTAACTAAGCAACTTTCTCAATACGCCCATGGTCAACTTCCCAATGTAATATTAAAAGTTTGTTTGTCAGTATGGTTGTGGATGTTTTTTAAATAATTTTTTGTGTTAAAATATATGTAAATGATATTTTTTTTATTTTTTAAAAATTATTTTTGACGTCAACACATCAAAACGATCCAAAACATACAAATCATATTAAATTTTAACAACAAAAAAAATTCAAATTTTTTAAAAACGCAGCCGCAGCCGTGTTTCTAAACATGCTCTAAATAAATGGATGATGTCATCAAAACCGTGGGCCATATATCCGATCCATCGTTTCTCTTCCCACGCCTACGATTGCAAATCTTTCAAGCAAGAGACACAAGCTACATGATGAGCTTCGTATTGTCGAAAGACAGGTTCTGTGTTCTTAATTTTTACGAATAATTTGAATAATGCTCTTAAATTTGGTGCTGCCGTGCTGTCGTTCTCTGTGGGTTCTGTAGGGGTTGGACTTTATTGGTCATAGTGAATGACGGTGATTTACATCTAAATATATAGAACTTGCCTGAAATTTTGACTCTTTAAGCACCAAGTTGCCCTTGAAAGCTGTGGTATTACAGAAATATGGCTGGGAGGCTAGAGGATTGATACGTTTATTTTTTATTTCAAAAATACTTTAAATTTTTTTTATTTGTTTTAAATATTTTTTTGTTTTGAGATTGTTTTAATTTAATGGTGTTAAAAATAAACTTTAAAAAATAATATATATAACTAAAAAAACATTTTAAAAATATCTACAAGCACGTCCACGGACGAGCTGCTACAGTATTGTTGACGAACCCGCCTTTACGGATCTTCAATGGGTACAGTCGACACATTTTGCATTAATTGTTGCTTTCTCGGCGTATTTGTTGATTTGATATTTAAAGGTCAAGGTGCTCTTTTCCATGTTCTTTTCTTTATTTTTTTTCCTTTTAAGACTAATATTAATTTTTATCGGTTTAATTTACGCTCATCTCAACTAATTTTATAAATTTTAAAATTAATAATCATGTAAGTCTCTAAGACCCTGAGATTTATGAGACTCGAACTAATGATCTTCAGAGAATAAATCTAGAACTTGACTAGTTAAATTACACCCCTCAGAATTATGTTTTTTTCTTGATGATTATGAATGAGGTCTCCGGTTCTTTTCTCTTCCTGTATCTGGATATGGTTGGCGAGGATGTTTATACCCGTAAATATTTTGTTTATTTTTGTATTTAAAAATAAATAAATATTTTTATTTTATTTTTTTAAAATTAATACTTTTTTAGTGTTTTAAAATTATTTTAATATACTGATATTAAAAATAATTTTTAAAAAATATATATATATTATTTTAATATATTTTCAAAAAATATTTTTAAAAACAACATAACTACGGTATACAATTATACAGGAACGAAAGTGGTTGTCACTGGAATACAAGTGGCTGCCATGCGCAAACTAAACTTGGTCATGGATGCAGCCAACGGCTTCAAACAACTGCAACGTTAACTTATGCAAGGTAAACTGTTCATTAAGAGGGAAGGTAGCTAATTATAGAAAACACTAAAAGCTGTATTTTTATTTTTTTACTATACACATGTATTGTTCATCTTCTTGTATTTTACTGTGAATTTACTGTTTATTTTATTTATTTTTTTGATTCTTCACTTTTTTTTTTTTTTTGCATGATTGCATGCTTTTTACGCTAAATTAAAGGACAAATAAATCAGAATTATTGACTAACGACAAAAAGTGAAAAACAAGGGGCCAAAGTGGACAAGGAGCTATAAATAGATAATGGTTTTAAAGTTTTCAAAAACAATTCATTTTAGCCCTCAAACTTCACTACTATACCCATTCGGTCCCTCGTTTTTTCAATTCAATTTTACTATAAAAGTTTATTTTTGTTATTATTAGTCTCTGATTTTAAAAAGAAATCATTGAATTCCAATGTTAGAGGAGAAAATGATGTTGGCATTAATTCCGGATATTAAAATGGTCGATTTTTATGTCAAATGATTCTATTTAACGAGGGGAGTTCAATTTAAGCATTTTTTTACCTTGAAAGTATGTAAAAAAACATATCTGAGCTCGAGAAAATTTTTTATTTTAAATTGATTTCAAATTATGAAATGTTTTTTATGCCATGAATGGAGTTATCATGTTGCGCAAGGTGTTTTATAATTTTAAAAATTATCTGAATTCAATATATAAACTATAATTTCTAAAAAATCAAGGCTAAATTAAAAAAAAGATTAAACTACATAATGGTCAGGGTAATTATCTCTTCTAATTTTTATTAATATTATGAATGTAAATTAATTTTGATTAGGTATGGGTAAAGTTTTGGATTGATGTAAAACTTTACCCTAAGAATAAATTTATGAATGTAAGTGAACTTTGTTTTTCACCAGCAATAACTGAACCCAACTATTCACAGTGGACTGGGTGCATATTCATTTGGATGAAATCATTATGGATTTCTTAGTTATTAGACAATGCTTGTGCTACGCTGTGGGTATATGTTATTTTTTTATAAGAAAATAATATTTGGGTGTTATAAGCACGGAGAAAACTTTACTACTCAAGTTAAATAAATAAATAATTATAGCAAACAGAAAAGAAAATGATCATAATAACTTAAGAAATAAATATTTTTTTAATAATAAAAAAATAATGTAATTCAATTTTCAGCCATTTAAATATGAAAAGCTGAAATTTAAAAAAAATAACAAAAAAAACTTAAGTTCACCTAAATTAGTATAATAGATATATAATTTGAGCAATAAAAGTCGAGTCAGTTCAGATTAACCCGCCAAACCCACATTGTAAGTTATGGGATCTAGATAACCCGGTAAAAATAAAATAAAATAAACCACAAAGCTATTTTTTAAAAAGAATAGTAATGTTAAATAACAAAATTAAAAAAAAACAAGCCAAAAAATAACATCAACTCCATTAACTTCTTAAATATGTAACTTGAGTCATTAGAATGAAAACACCATATATAAAAAAAATTATAAAGCTCAATTGAAGTTTAAATATTAAAAAAAAACCAAATTATCATGTATTAATAGCCTTTTTCTGTGAAAAAAAATTAAATTTTCATTCATAAAAATGATAACAAAAAACAATTATAGTAAAAATACTAAAAAGTCCCTAAACATGTGTTTTAATATTTTTTGTTTGAAAAGTAAAATTATTATTTTATTGTGTCCGATAGTTTTAAAAATTTTGATTTTAAAAATAATTAAGTTTTTTTATTGTTAAAAAAATTATAAAAATACATATATCCTGATTATTTTTTTAATGACTAATAATACATGTAAAAAATAAAATTACCCACAACACCCATGCATTTTATTTTTTTTAAGCACAAAATGGTAATTACACTGTGATTAATAATTTGAGTCTATGTAATTTTTCCTTCCTCCTTATTTATTTATTTATTTGAAAATTTGACTCGTTCTGCTTGCCCAAAAATATATTAAACGAAAAAGGAAAAATAAAATCCTCTCCCTCCGCTTCACTCTGGCAACTTCCCTCCAAGTCGAAAGACTGAAAGAGGTTCTATCTAATTCTAGGGATAGCGCAAGCAGCGAGAGAGAGCAGAGGGTTTCTTTCTTGTAACCAAAAAAAGGAAAATATAAAAATCAAATCAATCAACTCTCTAACCGATGGCATCATCGAGCAACAGCAGTAACTACGACATTCCATGGGTAGAGAAATACAGGCCCAACAAAGTCGCTGACATCGTGGGCAACCAAGACGCCGTCTCTCGCCTCCAAGTCATTGCTCGCGATGGAAACATGCCTAATCTCATTTTAGCCGTATGTTACGTTCCAATCTTTATTTTGCTTCTGCTTCCCTTCCTTCTTTTATTTATTCTCTGCTGTTGCAACAGTTCTAGATCGAATGTATTTTTTATGTGGTCGCGGGGTATTGATTATCAACATGATAATGTGATATTTATACTAATTTGGATGAATTGTTTACTGGGTTTGAGTGAAAATTTTGGTGATAAAGGAAATATTTAAGCTATAATGTGCATTGCAATGGATTTTGTGAAATATACCCATAGCGATGAATTTTGCATATTCCGGGTTTAAGGTGTTCTAATGAGTGGTTTTGCTATTCGTGGGATGAAGTCGAATCTAGAATTGAGATCACCAGGGACTGAGATTTTGGTCCAAAAGCATCTCCTATTGAGCCTCAAATTATCCAGTGGATAGATGCTTGGAAAAATGAAAATTTCAGGGATGGAATGGAGTTTTAAATCCATATTTGAACTATTACGAATATTCAGGCAAAAAATTAAAATTGCAAACACTGCGGTAGACTCTTGGTTATAGCTCACAACCCACTTTGGATTTCTAATTGGGTAAACTTTCATCTGCCAATTTACTTTAAAAAGGTTTAAATAGAAAAATCTTTTGAAAATTAAAAGGGTGGCTTCAATACCATAGTGAAGTTTTACGTGAAGATTTTTAGTTATGTGCTTTTCATTGTTGGTTAGTTGATACTAATATCCCTTCATATTTTCAGGGTCCTCCTGGAACTGGCAAAACTACAAGTATCTTGGCTCTTGCACATGAGCTTCTGGGACCAAATTCAAAGGAGGCTGTCTTGGAGCTAAATGCATCAGATGACAGGTTAGCATAGATGACATGCTTCAGGGTGCTAAAGACTTTCCAGTACTTTTCCTTGCTTGCCTTCTTGTCTCATTATCACCTCCTTATTGCTTTCCAGGGGTATAGATGTTGTGAGGAACAAAATTAAGATGTTTGCACAAAAGAAAGTGACACTGCCTCCTGGACAACACAAAATTGTAATTCTTGATGAAGCTGATAGGTATCCAATGATTATCTCTCATTTGGTTGATGGCCAAACTCTATATTATTGTTTTTTTTATCTTATTCAAGTGCTTTAGAATTTTACTTTCCTATTCCAGATGCATTTTGTTCCATCCAGCAACAAGCAGTTCCAGTTAACAAATTTATTTTTATACATTTTTTTCTGGTATTTATTCACTTTTCATCAACCCCTTTCCAGCATGACATCTGGAGCACAACAAGCCTTGAGACGAACCATGGAAATATATTCAAATTCCACTCGGTTTGCTCTTGCATGCAACACATCTTCTAAAATTATTGAGCCTATTCAAAGTAGATGTGCCATTGTTCGATTTTCAAGGTTATCTGATCAAGAGATACTTGGTCGTCTCATGGTTGTAGTTGGAGCAGAACAGGTGAAGGATTTTTAATTTTGCATGATACTGAACACATCAGTACCATTTAAAGCTTAATACTAGCAGCCGTTATTCTCATCTATGTTCTTTTCTTGTTTCTGAATTTAACTTGACTGTTAAGATTGGTAATTTCAATTTTCATCATCTGCCAGTTTTTTGTTTACTTTATCATGCCTGTTCTAAAAACTCCTCCCAGTTGTTCACTGCATCAGTGCCTTAAACCTAAAGTGATGGAGCCTGTGCTGCTATCAACAAACTTCTTTATCAATTAAACTACCTTTCTGGTGAGGGAACATGTAAATGAGCTCTTACTCCACAGAATGAGCATGCCTTGACTTTTGAAGGTAGTTCTAAGCTGTGAAAGTTGAAACAAGCGAGAATGAGGTGGAAAACTGACATTTACCTCCTTGCAAATTTTAATGGGTCAATCACCATTTAAATATGCAGGATATTTTATCCCTGAAAACATGGTAGATGAACTGGGTATGAAGCAACACTGTCTAATCCTATTTAATGACTTTTTTGTGAAACTAGGTTCAGATTCAAATACACATCTTGATTGGGAGATTACATGAGTGTATGACGTCTGAATTTTCTCATGAAATTTTATAAGTACAGTTAGACTTGATGGAGACTCTTTGGCATGGCTCCCCAAGATTAAAATCTCAATGAACCTTTGATAGTAGAGCGTGTTTATAAACCTGATGCAACCATCATTGACCTTTATTTGTCTCGATGAAGGTCCCTTACGTTCCTGAAGGTCTTGAAGCTATTATATTTACTGCTGATGGAGATATGAGGCAGGCCTTGAACAACTTGCAAGCTACACATAGTGGATTCCATTTTGTCAACCAGGACAATGTTTTCAAGGTGACAACCCAAAATTGGTGCATAACCTTGATATTTATTGTCGCTATGCATTTAGAGAATCTTAGGTTGTCAGTTGTTTTTCAGGTCTGTGATCAGCCTCATCCATTGCATGTGAAGAATATGGTGCGCCAGGTGCTTGAAGGAAAATTTGATGATGCTTGTTCTGGTCTGAAGCATCTCTATGATATGGGCTATTCCCCCACTGACATAATTACAACCCTTTTCCGAATCATAAAGAATTATGATATGGCTGAATATCTGAAATTGGAGTTCATGAAGGTAAAACATTATTGCTTGCATAGCATTTCCTTCCATCTATCTAATCTATTTATCACACTTCTCTATGACATTATGAGCTTTCAGGAAACTGGGTTTGCCCATATGAGAATCTGCGATGGTGTTGGTTCGTATCTTCAGCTCTGTGGCCTGTTGGCCAAGCTTGCCTTAGTTCGTGACACAGCTAGAGCAGCATAAGTAAATAGTAGCTCTATTCTGGTAATATAATGGGCTAGGTTGATGTGGAGATCATCTTTGTTTAAATTTTCCAGAAACATGTTTTGTTATGAGAAACTGAACTTAATGGTGGGAGCTATCTCTTCACACACAGTATCCTAAACCGTTCTCCTTTCAGCTGATGCCTGATGTCGCCGAATGATAAAAGTAGTATTGGCAGGATTGACGTTAGAAGCTATTATTGCTGCATGTCGATTTTTTATGTTTTTCCTCGATGGCTTATCAAAGCTTGTTTCTTGTTAATTTTTTAATCAATTATCGTCTCCGAAACCCTGCAATTACTGAGTCGTATTTAGAGTGAACTTAATAGCACAATTAATCAATCAAATGATCATCTGCTGTTTTGTTATGAAAGGATTATTTGGGTGGAAATGGGTCGCTGCCAGCAGGCGTGTCCCAAAACCCTACATTTTTAGAAGCCCAACAATCGGGTCCCTAGCAAAATTAAGAGGAGGGAAGGAAGGATCAAGGGACTTGTATTATTATTATTATAATTTTAGTTGATTTTGAGTTTTTCTTTGAGGTCATGATGTTTTTAGATTTAAAATAAGTTAAAAGTAAATTTTTAGATATAACATATCTTTACCTTGACTTTTCAACAATCCTATAATTGCTAGAATTTGGGGCAACACGTAACGCCTTATCTTTGTTTATTTATTTTGAAAAAAATCCATCATCAGATATTAAAGAGAGAGGGAGAGGGAGAGGGAGAGGCATGGCACAGTGGTTAGGGGTTAGACCTCCTTTAAATAGGCCACGTATGCAATTCCGCTCACATAGCCTATTTTGGTTTTTTCCCCCTACATTTTACTCTTAAGTCAATTCAAATAGATCGGTTAAAAAAATTAATTTGAGAATTTATTATTAGATACCATTGATTTTTTATTTTTTTTACAAGATCATGGCCTTTAGGGGTGAGTAAATTCGGTTTGGTTCGGTTTTTACTCGAAAAAACAGCCAAACTAAAAAAAAAAGACCCGAAACCGAACCGGAACCAGCCCAAACCGGCCGGTTTCAGTCCGGTTTTTTGGATAAGAAACCGAACAAACCTATAGGCTTATTTTGAGCTTTTTAATAGGCTTTTTAATGGGCTTTGTAATGGGCTTCTAATGGATTTCTATTAGGTTTACAATTAATGTTGATATTGTCTCATTTTCTTTGAAGATTCCAAATATATTTAATTTTTTTACCCCTAAATATTCATTTATATGAAATTATTAATCTCAATCTTGTGTTCAATATATTTTTTAACTTACTAATATTTTTCTACTTCCGAAAAGTTTAAATAAATAACACACACTCACAATTACACACCAATAAGTTAAAATCCAAATTACAAACCATTGCCTTCAAAGGGCTTAACAAAAAAACAACAAATAACATTACATTATCATAAAACACTCCATGCCACAAAAAATAAATCTTCATGTGCACATCGTCTCAATAAAAAAGCACTTCAAGAGCATTGCACTTTGATTCCTGAAATTCATAATCTAAAATTATAACATGATAAATTAAATCAGAAGATATAAAAATGAAAAAAGATATTTATACCATACGTTTTTAATAAATGCATCACAATTTGTGAACTAATTGTCATCCATTGCTAAATGCAACTTTCCATCAAATTCTACAAAATAAAATATTAAACATGTTAGAATAAAAATGTGTTAATTAATAAATCATAAAATAAAAGGTGTAAGTTTTTAAGAAACATTACCTGATTCAAGGTTTTCGAGGTTTCAAAATCATTCATCAAGGTTGTATTATCAGTTGGAATTGGACCATGATGCAACCAATTTTGACAACAAATAAGTGCTTGAATTGTTGTTGGAGATAGAGAACTTCAAAATTGATCAAGTATACGACCACCTGTGCTAAAGGTTGATTCGGAAGCCATTGTGGATATAGGATTAGCCAGAACATGTTGTGCAACTTTCGAAAGTATCTTATATTTTGAAGCATTAATCTTCCACCAACCCAAAATATCTAATTTATCATCATTAGGATCCTCACAACCATTAACCAAATACCTCTCAATCTCATTTCTATTTTCCACACTATCTTCCTCTAGCAAGTGCCTTTTGAACCGAGCTAAAGTGTTAACATCTATCTCCATGTCATCAATAGCATCATTAACATCTTGTTTATGCCTATTATCATCCACCACTTCATCGGTTTTCAAATAAAACTCATACAAACTCACCAAATTATCTCTCACTTTTTTTGTTAGCAATTGTGCTTTGTCTTGATCATACAACTCACCAAAACAAAATTTCACATATTTCAACTTAAAACATGGATCCAAAACATTAGCCATATACAATAAAAAATTCTGATTTGCTCCACAACCCTAATACTTCTCAAACTTACTCATCATGTTCATCGCCATTCAACTCAAAAGATTATCTCTACTTTTACACAATTGCAACAAGTTTGTATGCATGTAAATCAATTCATTGAAGAAAAAATTTGATGTAACATGCAATGAGCCAGAAAAATTCAATGTAACCATGTAAAAGATCTTTAAAAACTTCAGCAAAGTTCTAGCATTTTCCCAATCCTCCAATCTAGGTGGCCCTATGTTTTTTTTATTCCCCTTTGAATCAACCTCCAAAAAGTAACTCATATACCTAGGTTCACTTTGACCTAACCTTACAAACACCTTTTCAAACTTTTCAGCAGTATCTAACATAAGATAAGTTGAATTCCATCGAGTTGCAACATCCAAACATAATGATTTCTTACACTCTATATGCAACTTTTCTGCACACTTCTTAAATGCAAGTAGCTTAGAGGGTGAAGATCTCACAAACCTAATTGCATTTCGAATCTTAACAACCGAAATATTCATCTCTTTCAAACCATCACATACAATGAGATTTACAATGTGTGTACAACATCTAACATGCAAATATTCATTTGACAATATATTAATTGGCCAATCTTTCATCACATTCTTTAAATATGAAATAGCAACACTATTAGAGCTTGCATTGTCTACTGTAACAGTTAAAAGTTTATCAATCCCCCAATCTAACAAACAATTCTCAATAACTTGACCAATTGTCTCACCCATATGATTGGAAACTTGAAAAAAATTCACAATTCTTTTATGCAAATTCCATTCATTATCAATCCAATGAGCCGTTAAGGACATATAATTAATTTTTTGGATGGATGTACATGTATATGTTGTTAAGCATAATCGTTGACCCTTAAGAGCTCTCTTTAATATTTTCTTCTCTTCAACATAAAGTTTCAAACAATCTCTCATAACAGTGAAACGAGAAGGAATGTCAAATCTATGCTACAAGGTCCTAGAAAATAATCTAAGTCCCTTACCCTCCATAAAATTAAAAGGCAACTTATCAATTATAACCATTTTCACTAGTGCCTTTCTGCATTCATCATAATCATAACCTATTGCCTTAAGAGTTCTCACACTTCGATCTCCTAATTCACCCCCTACTTTGTTAGGTTCTAATACCAATATTTTTTGCTTCTTATCAACCACAAAAGAAAACTTTTAGCATACTTTCAAATGACTTCACATATTACTTGTCCCATTAATAATAGTATGACATGCATAATCCTTTCCACAATAATTACATTCAGCTCTAGGGGTTGTAGGATCACCATCAAGTTTTGTAAAATGATCCCAAATTTATGACTTTTTTTTATCATCAACATTTCTTTTCCTAAATGCAGGGACTTGAAGTTGTTTGCCTTTACTATCCGTGGTGGATCCTGTAGTAGTTGATGTTGGGTTAGTGTTTGAAGCTGAGGCATTGGTTGATTTTGGGGTAGTGCCAGTGGATGAAGCATTTTGATTTTGAAGGTTTTCCATCTGTAAATTACCAAATGCAAACATGTTCATTATCACTTGCACAATTCTTGTCAGCACTTAATAAACATAAAGATTAAAATCATGTTTAAAAATTAAAATGAAACAAATATTACAGAAGTCAAGTAACATGTCAAAACAAGCTTAGAAAATCTATCAATGGAGGAAAAATAATTACAGAAGGAACAAAACAATGAATACAAGAATAACATGATTTTAATGAATACAAAATGCCAATCAAGATAATCCAAAACAGAATAATAAATACATTTTACAGAATGACAAAACAAAACCGAATAAAAAAAACCCATCAAAACAAAACTAGTTTGCAAAATCAAGTCAATCAACACAGGCTTATAAACATGATTTTAATAAAACTACTTGGCGTGACTTTATAAATTAACCAACACAGCAACAAAATCAACAATTTGTCTGTTTTTATTAATCAACCAACAAAGCAACAAAATCAACACAACAATAGGCTACAACAACATAATCAACACAACAACAACAACAAAATCAACACAAGTTTACAGTAGCATCAACATAATCAACACAACACAGCAACAGAATCAACATAATCATGTACAAGACAACTCTAATCCTAAATTACAAACAATTGTAAGAATGACAATTTTGATTAAAAATAATCACAATCCTAAACTGCTAAATCCCTTCTATTCAAACAAAGGAAAAAAAATTCGCTTTAATCACCCAAATAGCTCTAAATTCTAATTTAAACCTAAACCAAAATTCATCACCCACCAAAATTGATTAAAAATAACAATAAGCTTAACTGTATGAATTAATTAAAAAGGAGAAAAAAAATTAAAACTCATTGGTTTTGAGAGGCTCGGTCTTATGGAAACACCGAGTCACCGACTGTGTTGATCTAGTGGAGACTAAGAAAGAAACGTATAAAAAATAAGCTTAATTGTATTTAAAATAACAATAACCTTAACCGAATTAATTAATTAATTAGAAAGGAGAAAAAAATTAAACTCACTGGTTTTGAGAGGTTGAGGAAACGTCGGTCTAATGGAAACACAAACTATTTTGGTCCAATTGAGACTGAGGAAACGTCGATCATCGATCTATGTTTATGTTTTCTTAGTCTAAGGAGAGTGGAGAGTGGAGAGGGAGAGGCGAAGAGGCGAGAGTGGACAGGTTGTGAGTGCTCTGGTACAGGGGCAGCTTTAGCTGAGGCCGGAGAGGGCGGGGGGCGAGGGGGCGGGACGACGGGTGGCTCTGAGTAGTGAGAGGAGAGATTGTTTGAAAATTAAAATTGAAATGTTTAGGTTTAGGGTTAGCGCAGCGGAGAATAAACTAGAGAGAAGAGAGGGGTGCGGCGCGACTCGATAACTTTTTCTATTTATACTAAGGACCAAACTTTTTGAACCAGTCCGGTTCGGTCAACCCGGTTTTTGCACTACAAAACTGAAAACCGAATCGAACCGGGGTTTTTTCTACATAATCTAATCGGTTTAATCGGTTTTATTTTTCGGTTCGGTTTTTTAGGTTAATTTTTTATCGATTTTATCGGTTTACTTGGTTTATTAATTTTTTTGAACACCTCTAATGGCCTTTTTTATTGTTGTATTAGCAAGTGCTCTTTATGAATTAAATTTTAAAATTTAACCTCCTCGCCAAAAAATAAAGATGTATCTGACATGCTGCAAGGCCGGATGGGTTTTTGACTTTACTTCCAATGTTTGGGCCTTTTCTGCCCTAACAAGCAAGAGGAAAAGGCCCAAAGACACTACGAAGAAGGGTTTTTTCGCTAGTTAAATTGGAGAGGTTGCTAACCAGTTAGGGTTTGTAATACGAAGAGGACC
>Ga0325410_1005855_pt1 | contig 13543 bp, 11 predicted proteins | sample PopdelMetagenome_16_FD_206182 | JGI IMG/M metagenome (GOLD analysis project Ga0325410, IMG submission 206182) | Populus deltoides microbial communities from Bellville, Georgia, United States - Xylem-PdIQD-R3 | ecosystem: Host-associated > Plants > Phyllosphere > Stem > Wood/Secondary xylem... | reverse complement strand
TTATTTTACCTATAACCCTCAATCTGGGATGGGTTCTTGAAATTTTGGTGTTTCTCTCTTAATTTCTAAAAATAGATATAAAAACTCCCTCTTTTCTTTCTTTACGTAGCTGCAGATCTGTTTTTGATGAGAATAGGAGTATTTATGCTCTATAATTATTCTTATTTGCATTTATGCCCCATTTTCTTTAAGTGTATTGGTTCTTACCCCCACTTCTTTTTAGTTTAGTTTATTTTCTTTAATTTAATCCAGCCTTGGTTTTTCTCGGGATTTACATGAAATGGGCATACATAAAATCTTATGAGGAAAGAAAATATGATATAGAAAACATTAAAATAAATTTGATGAACATAGAAAAAATGAGCGAAAAAATTGTATTTAAATGAGTCATAGAATATATGGTAAGTGAAGGAGTAGTTACATGTGTGGTGACATTAGTTTAATGTGTTTAATGTAAAAGAAAAGTTCATCAGTGGCTAATGAGGAAATATTAAATTAAAAAAGGCATGGATTGATGTGTTTATAGAAGGATTAATGATATTGGTTTGGTTCATATAGTTGTAAATGTAGAATCTTGTGTGTTTTATATGTATATTCTTGTGATCTTGTGTATATTCTTTTGAAGAACTGATCAATGGTTATAAAAAGAGTTATTGAGTTGCTGGTCTTTCATATAAGATAGATCCTCACATTTTCTAATAATTGTACTATAAATAATTTTATGCATGTTATTTATAAGGTATTGTAACTATATTAATGTATAAATTAAATTATATATCAATATACTCGTGGATAAAATTATTGGAAGATGAATTTAAAGATATCCTTATGATATGTATAAAACAATTATCCCAAATTTTCTTGTATAAAACAATTAAATAAATATAAATTGCGTGAAAAGTTCAGACGTTACATTAATGGAGTGGTGGTGGAGGTTGTATGGTTGATGTCATGGAATAGTGGTGGTAATGTTTGTAATATGAAATTCTTCACATAAAATAATAAAAAATAAAAAAACCGTTTTTTGTTGTTTATATAAAGATATTTTAGAAATTTTTTTTTTAAAGGATTCAACTAGATGCACATATTTTATATATTTTTTTAAACTGTTAACTTGATAGTTACAGTAATTCAACAACGATGAAAAAATCACATGGTAGATTGAAATCCATGACAAAAAAAAAAAACACGCCCACAGAAACTTGATGCACATAGAGCCAAATAATGAAATATATAGTGAAGGTACTTATATATATAAGCTGCGTTCATAATTAACCGTATTAGTATGAGAACTTCCCCATCGATTATCATTTACCGCTGATAAATACAATAAATATCAATAAGAGACTCGTATGTTTGTCAAAAAATCATCTCAATTTAATAGTTTAAATTATTAGGTAATGTTTAAAAATATAATTTATATTATTCTCTAAAACATCTCCTCAAATAAAAACTCTTTGGATTTGAAACTTGCACAGGCTCATATTATCTTGTGTTTAATTTTTATCAAATAAATAGGGATGATGAGATTCAGTTGAGAATAATGGAATGTGTTAGGTTGTGCCTTAGCCAACCTTCCTATTTATATAGAGGCAGTAGAACACTGCAGTAACTGTAATGATTACAACATCCTATATTAATTTCCTATTCTGATAGATACATGAGTAACTGTAATGATTACAACATCCTATATTAATTTTCTATTCTGATAGATACATGATATACATTCTATAATATGCCCCCTCAAGCTGAGAGTGGGGGATCAACCCGAAGCTTGAACCGAAAAGCAGTAAAGGATGCAACAGGAAGCGGTTTAGTGAAGACATCGGCAAGTTGATCCCGAGAGGGAACAAAACAAATCTGAATTTCTTTCTTGGCAACTCGGTCACTGACAAAGTGATAATCCACTTCAACATGCTTAGTACGAGCATGGAAGATAGGATTTGCTGAGAGATAGGTAGCACCAAGAATATCACACCAAATGGTAGGAGCAGAGACTGAGGGAACCTGCAAATCTGTTAACAAGTATTGAAGCCAAATGACTTCAGTGGTACCATCAGCAAGGGCTTTATACTCAGCCTTAGTAGAGGAGCGAGCAACAGTACGTTGCTTACCGGATTTCTAAGAAATCAGCGTCTGACAAAAAAGATAAGATGGCCGCCTGTAGACTTGCGATCATCAATACTACCAGCCCAATCTGCATCTGTACAGCCATGTAGAGCAAAAGAGGAGCCTCGAGTGATATGGAAATCATAAGATGTCGTACCTTTATAATAGCGTAAAATACGTTTGACAGCGGCCCAATGAGAATCTGTAGGAGCATGCATAAACTGACAGACTCTGTTAACAGCAAAGCATATATCTGGATGGGTGAAGGTAAGATATTGAAGAGCACCCACGATTTGACGAAATCGTGTAGGATCAGAGAATGAATGATCCGGTAATAAAATGACTATCGAAGGGGAGACTAGAGTATCAACTGGTTTGCAGGAAGTCATACCAGCTCGGGTGAGGATGTCAAGAATATATTTATGTTGACACAGCATTAAACCCATACCGGTAGACTGAACTTCAATACCCAGAAAGTAGTGAACAACACCTAAGTCACGAAGCTTGAACTCGGAGCTGAGTAACTGTATAAAGTGATGGAGCATAGCAGAGTTGCTACCCGTGAGCAGAATATCATCAAGATACACCAGGAGATAAAATATATTAGTACCATCAGATAAGATAAACAGGGAGGTGTCAACCTTGGAAGCTCGAAAACCAATGAAGAGCAAAAAATCACTTAGACGAGTGTACCATGCTCTCGGTGCCTGTTTCAAACCATACAATGATTTGTGCAATCTGCACACATGAGATGGAAGAGAAGAGTCAACAAAACCTGAAGGCTATTTCATGTAAACCTCTTCAGTAAGAACACTATTGAGAAAGGCATTATGAATATCAAGCTGATGAATCTTCCAATTTCATGAAACTGCGATAGAGAAAACCAATCGGACAGTGGCCTACTTAATAACTGGACTGAAGGTTTCAAAATAATCAATACTTTCCTACTGGGTAAAACCTCTAGCAACAAGGCGCTCTTTGTAGCGCTCAATACTACCATCAACACGATGTTTGATCCGATATACCCATCTACTGCCAACAACATTCATAGAAGAATGAAACGGAACCAAAGACCAAGTGCGATTTGAGCGCAAAGCAGCGATCTCATCACACATAGCATTATGCCAAACTGCATACCGGTCAGCATCAGAAAATGCAAAGGGCTCTGTAGAAGGAAAATGCAGTACCCGTGTGGAGGCAGAGATGGCGGCAGCGGAAGCAGCCAGGTTTGCTGTCTTCGGCTGCCACGGTCTGAGAGTCATAAGATGGCTGTTGCGTGCTAGTGGAGACGCAGGGGAAGATGGTGGCAGTGAGGAGACCTGTGGCAGCTGATAAGAAGATAAATCAACCATAAATTGCAGACCTACGGGAGAGGATGATGAAGAAGCAGCCTCCAACATAGGACTGTCAGCAGAGGAGGGGCTGTCGGCAGAGACCGACTGTAGTAATGCTGGCCAGGGTGGGCGAAGCAGAGGAGGGGTTAGAGAGTGCCCCGAGACCATGAGGAGAGGAGATCAATTTACGACCTAAACCTGCATCATAAGGGTTAGATAAACAAGCATGTGATGATGGCCAAGGGATGGTCAGGAGCTGTGGTCGGGTGGCTGTTTGGAGTGGCAGAGCTGTGTGCTATGGGCTGTTTGGGTGGCTGATGGAAGTGGGTGGTGGTGGGTGGTTTAACAAGTTTGTAAGGGTGACAGTAGCAGGTGGGATGGGGGTTGTGGTGGAAACCTTTGCAATCTGTTCAGAATTATCAAAAGGAAACACATGTTCATGGAAACGGACATGATGGGAAATATAAATACGATGAGATGCAATGTCAAAACATCGATAACCAAGATGGGAGGAACTATATCCAAAGAACACACATGGAGAGGAACGAAAATCCAATTTATGATTATTATATGGACGCAGAAAAGGAAAACAGAGACACCCAAAAGTACATAGAAAATGATAATCAGGAGACCGGTGAAATAAACAATCAAACGGAGAGCAATGGGCAAGAACAGGAGTAGGCATGCGATTTATAAGATAAATAAAGGTTTCAAAAGCATAATTCCAAAATCAAAAAGGTGTTTTACATTGCCCTAAAAGAGTAAGACCTGTTTCCACAATATGTCTATGACGACGCTCTACTGTGCCATTTTGTTCATGAGTGTGAGGACAAATCAGACGATGATGAATACCAACAGTCTGAAAAAATATGGATAATTTGCGGTATTCACAACCCCAATCAGTTTGAACAGATTTTATTTTTAATGAAAATTGACGTTCAACGAGAGTCTGAAATTGATGAAAAACAGAGTAAACATCAGACTTGGCAACGAGAGGATAATACTATACATATTTAGTATAAGTATCAACAAAGATAACAAAATAACGATAGCCATCTGAAGAAAAAAGAGGAGCAGGGCCCCATATATCACTAAAAATTAATTCAAGCGAAGCAGAAGTTTTGTGACCCTTAGGTCCTAAAGACAAACGTGATGATTTTCCTAAAGGACAACTTTGACATTGAAAATTAAGACGTTTGTTGTTACAAATGATCTTATTTTTTGAGATAAACAATTGAAAAATATGTGTAGTAGGATGACCTAGTCGACGATGCCATAAATCGGCAGAGGTGGAAGTGCATGGAGACCAATAGGCTTGAGGAACTGACGTGGCGGAAGACTTGGTAAGGGCATAGAGACCATCTTTACTCTGACCTGAGAGAAGTATTTCATGGGTGTTTAGATCCTTGACATAAAACACACGAGGGTGAAATTCAAAATAAACATTATTATCAAGACAAAATTTCTGAACAGAAAGCAGAGGTTTCGTAATTGCAGGAACATGAAGAACATTAGATAAGGTGAAAGAACAATGTGGTGTATATATTTTTGTATGATCGAGATGAGATATAGGGAGGCCCTTACCATCACCAACATGCAAATTATCATTACCAAAATACGGTTCTGAAGTAGTCAAGGTGGCAAAATCAGGTGTGACGTGTTGATTGGCACCGGTATCTGGAAACCAATCACCAGAACCGGTTGAGGAGAGATTGCGCTGCACCAGATTAGCAGTAGGCTGTTGGCCATAACCTCGCTGCTGGAATTGAGGGCAATGGGGAGCTATATGGCCAAAATTCTGACACAGTTGGCAGCGTGGATTCTGTCCCCTATTGCACTGCCAAGAGCCCTGCCTATTGCCACCGAAGGAGGAGTTTTGGAAGCTGCGGTGATCAGGTTTAGAGCCAGCAAAACTGTTGCCTCTACTGTTGGACTGGTTGGGACGCCAGCCACCGTTGAAGTCTGGCGCTGCGCAATAAGAGCAGAAGATGGAATGCTGGGTGTGGGCAGTAGAGGAGCATGTATGGCAGCAGAAGATTTGTGAAAAAATTCATGTATGAGGAGATGGCTGTGAAGATCTGCATATGATAAAGGTTCAGCCTTGGTAATAAGACTGGTAACTAAGTCTTTAAACTCTCCCCGAAGACCACGAAACACATATAAATTGAAATCTTCAAGTGAAACTGGCCGACCAACAGCGGCCAATTCATCAAATAAGGCCTTCGCTTTTTGCATAAATTGAGTTACTGATTCATCACCCTGTCGAAGATCCTGAAGAGAGCCGTGAAATTGCATAATACGAGAGTTGGAGGTAGAAGCGAGAGCTCGCTCAAGAGTGCCCCAAGCTGAACAAGAACTTTGACAGCCAACAACAAGATGCAAAACTTCCATAGATAGAGAGGAAAGAAGAGCACTTAGAATGAGTTGGTCCTGTTGTTTCCAGGTTTGAAAAGGCGGATTTACCTGAAGAGAGATACCATCATGGGCAAGAACATGTGTTGATGGACATGTGTTGGAGCCATCAACAAAACCAAAAACTCCTTGGCCTAGGAGATAAGGCAGCATCTGCATACGCTAATATAAATAATTGGTGTTTGTTAATTTGAGGGAGATGACTTGATGAGTGTGAGAAAGGGAGATAATGCTTGCAGCAGTAGAGGCAGCAGAGGCAGCAGACGTGGGCTGCAAGAGGAGGCGTTCACCAGCCATGGTAGAGGAGAATCCAGGCAGTGACACAGCAGAGGAAAGCACAGGAGGCGCTGCAAGAAAAGAGGGTTGCACTACCGGAGAAGAAGAAAGCTGGACTGCTGGTGCTGCAGAATTTGAAGATGTATGTAGCTTCTGTTTCATTGAAGAAGGGAGGCTGGGAGACTGTGAGAAAAGTAGGTTTAATTTATTTTAGGGTTTTGTAGCTCTGATACCAAGTTGAGAATAATGGAATGTGTTAGGTTGTGCCTTAGTCAACCTTCCTATTTATATAGAGGCAGCAGAACACTGCAGTAACTGTAATGATTACAACATCCTATATTAATTTTCTATTCTGATAGATACATGATATACATTCTATAATAGATATCATATCAAAGAACGATCTCAACCAAATAATTTAAACTATTAGGCGAGATTATAAGATATAATTTATATTATTCTCTAACAACGTACGTATACATAATTGTTAATGTTGATATAATTATGTGGCTATTAATTAACCACAAATTAAGGATATAATTAAGAATGATCATTACCCTCGATAATTAGCAATCCCATTAATATATATGTAAGCATATCACCAGAATCCCTATAAACGAAGGAAAAGCCTGCAGGGCGGAGGAAACCTGGTCTGAGACAGCTGAAGCAGTCGGTTCCTGAAGCTTCGTTACATGTAAACGCAGTAATAGAATATGAATATAAAAGCATGACATGTTGCAGACATTTTGATACACGTAGAAAAGTGTTCGATGTATCAGCCAACTTTTGTCACCGCTTTCCTTCCTCTCTCGTTTAATATAAAAAAGAGAGGTCAGGAGAGGAGAGGAGAGGAGAGGACTCAGTGAGTCAGCCATGTTTCCTTATACGTCATTGTTAATAAATTATTGCACAGTTTCTTGACCGTCTATTTGGATCCTTCCTCTCATTTTTCGATTAAATAATTCTCCGGACTCGACTTCCCATGCATGCCTGCACATGCACTTGCCAAGTTGAAAACCCTAGCCAACTTTTCTTGTCTACCATTAACATTACCGTTTTGACCACTCCTTCGAGAGATTTTCCCATGCAACCATGTTTATTAGTTAATGTATATGCTCTACTAATAGAACGGGAGGATCAAATTATATAATTAGTGATCATGTGAATCCAAAGAATATTCAAATACAGATATAATTTAATTAATAAATTTAATTAAAAGATTGCAACTTAAATATATTTTTTGAAAAACATGAGCACAGAACGTTATAATAATTTAGTTCAAGGTTATCTCCTCGTGTAGAATCAGAATTACAAACAATACCATTTGTGAGGAAATACTTATACAAGTTGATTAATGAGCAGCATGTGGGGCGCTTTTCCAAGGATTTGAATTTTTACCCTTTTAAATTGATGGAAAAATTGTCATACAACATGGAATATCAATATTGATTATATTTTATTAAATAATGTGTTATAATTAATAAATTAATGTAAACAATTTTTGAGATTTATGATTATAACCATCTATATAATAATTAATTTAAAGATATTGCATCTTGTGAAAAAACCTTCTCAACCCAACTATATAATAATTTAAAGACATTGCATCTTGTAAAATAATCATCTCAACCCGATAATTTAAATTATTAGATGAGGTTCTAATATATAATTAATATTATTCTTTAACATATCTACTCAAGTGAAAGCTGTTTAATTTTTATCAAATAGATAGAGATTGTGAGATTTAAATTTTTGACCGTTTAATTATTAAAGTTCTGATATCATATTAAATAATATCTCAATTTATTAAATAAAATATTTCAAAATATAATTTATATTATTTTATAACAAATCCACTTCTATCTCATTAAATCCTACAATGGAGCACTCTTTGACTACTGATTATATGTTCGAATAAACTAAGTTGGGCGGTTGACTTGGAAGAGAAAGATTAGCATAACATTTTCTAAACCAGGTAAAGTTGTAAATTCAAGCACCGAAGTCCAGTCAAACCAAGGTTGATCACGTAAATTCCCAAAATAACATTCCTTCCGGTTCACCGCTTTATATATACAGCCTCATCTCTCTATGCATTCTGCCTTGTGCTTATGTACTTTCCTTCTCTCCCATATTATTGTTAATTTTTTTATTTTTTTATTTTTTTTGTATCGACAAACATTTCTTTTCTTCATTTCAATACAGTATGGAAGATAATCAAGGCCTAGACCATAACAGTCAAAGCAACCATGGAACTGAAAGAAGGGAGCCAGTGAGGTCAAGGTGGACTCCAAAGCCAGAGCAAATACTGATACTTGAGTCCATCTTTAACAGTGGAATGGTAAATCCACCAAAAAATGAGACTGTGAGAATAAGGAAGCTTCTTGAAAAATTTGGCTCTGTTGGTGATGCAAATGTTTTCTACTGGTTCCAAAACCGACGATCAAGATCCCGCCGCCGGCAACGCCAGATGCAAGCTAGTCTTCTTGCAGGATATCAAAGAAATAATCAACGGGCATACGATAGCGGTGGTGTAATTCAATACGAAGGTGGTGGCACTTCTAATGGGTTTGCAAATTCTCCATCTTCTTATCTTGTTGGTTCCTCTTCTTCTTGTGGCGTTGTTGGTGAAGATCATGGTGGAGAGAGCTTGTTTTCTTTCTCTAACCAGATGGGTTTTCAAGAATTCGAGCAAACCTCTGGTGTAACTTCAATTCTATGCCCATCAGAGACTTCTAGTTTGCATTACCAAACTGCTGGTAAGTGCAAGGCTGAGTAACTTTTTCTTTCTTTCTTTTTTAATTTCTTATTTTCCAAAATGGAAGCCACCAAACTTGTTGAAAGGGATTTCCTCTATCAGTAGCTAACCCCATGTCTCCTCGGTAGCTCTATACATGTTATCGTCTCAGAAAGTTGTGTAGAGGAGGAAATTGTTTTTGCCACCCCATTTAAAATTCAAAGAGTTTTTATCACTTATGTTTAGGTTAATTAATTCAGGGCACAAGATCAGTGCTACAGAAATGGGATAAACTAGATAGAAATTTTTTAATGATATGACTGTAGCTGTATGATTTACTCTTTGAAAGACTTGTTCTGCTTAATTGTTCGTGAAAACCAATGGCCCCCCTCTCCCTGATTCTCTTGCAGTGCCTGGAAAAATTCCACATGAAATCTTAACTTTCGAGGGCTTCAAAATTATTCAGTGTCCTTTTCAAATTTTTTATTTTATTTTTTGTTGCGAAACGCCAAGATTGATTACAAAATCTTCAAGGGGTTCTGCGAGTCGGCAGTCGACTTTTTTTAAAAATAATTTTTTTAATTAATTTTTAAATTTTCTTTAATGTTTTTGGATTTTTTTGATTTGATGGGGTAAAAAATATTTTTTTATAAAAAATATTATTTTAAAATATTTTTAAAAAAACAACTTTTATTACTGTATCAACAACCCTCGGAATTTCTCCATCTCAGTTTACGAACTTATTGCAGAAATTCAACTTTATTTCTTTCCTTAATTTCTTGTCTTTTGGAACAAACATGCCGTTCATTCTTTTCTCCTCTCCCTCTCTCCCTCTTTATCAATTCTCGATATATTCTAAATTTGCATGGTTTGAGAGGCTCCTGATTTTTTCCCCTTTTGAACTGAAAAAAAGAGAGGCTAAACATATAAGCGTGATCATGTGCTCAGTTAGTTACTAGAATGGAGCTCTGAAAGCTAGGAATGAGTTGGGAAAATGTTCTTCTAAGAATAAATCCTCTCTGTTGTTCAGGATTCATCACAATCTTCATCAATGGGGTTGCAACAGAAGTTCCTCGGGTGCCACTTGACGTGAAAGCAATGTTTGGTCAAGATGTAATGTTGGTGCATTCCTCTGGAGTGCCTGTTCCCACTAATGAATATGGGCTCTTAGTGCAAATCTTGCATCATGGTGAAAGCTATTTCCTGGTAAACATCTCTGCAGTATAACTATACACTTGTGATCACCAGCTCTATGATGTGTGTTTGAGAAGCCTCCAAATTCAATTTGAACTTCTGATCACTGCATTTCTTTCTTCCCTTTGCTTCATCTCCTTCCTCTTTACCTCAGTTGTATATTTTTTTTTTTAACGTAGATATCCGGGCCAACTTGTACGTATCTCGACTAATTTTATAGGTTCTAAAATTAATGACCATGTAACCTTCAGATAATAAATTTAGAACTTGATCAGTTGTTATATTATTTTTTTCTTTTGATAGAAGCCTGCTACGAAGCAATTTCCAGTTTAGCTATTTAATTAGTAACAACTCTCTCATGTTCAAATTTAGCTAATTGTTCCCTCACCTTTGTTTGTTTGTTTTTTTATTATTATTTTGTTTAACATAGGTAGGAGAGAATTTTTGGATTTCCATGATAGCTCTGATCTCTCCGCGTCAAACTTCATTTTGTATAAATAAGAAGTACAATGTCCATTAACAATGAAAGTACTGTTTACAGTTAGCAATTGCAGTAAAATATTATTTTAAGGTTGTCGTTAGGGTTGCTAAGCAAAGTTTAGCAATGTCCATTAACGAGTTTTAAATTATGTAGAGAGAGTTCCTTCGCTCTCTCTTTCTGTTATATATTCCTTTTTTTTTCTTTTGTTTTTTTCCTTGAATACTTCATGAGGTAACCTTTTTGCCACAGGTTTCAAGAACAGCCTAAATCGTTATTAAAGCTGCATCAAGAAGTGGGAGCTTCCTCTACATGTTGGTGTGCAAAGCAGATGTTTTAGGACAAATATTTTACTATGAGGGACGATTGAAAAACCCAAAAAATTATCTACTAATTAGCATTTAATTAATTATGATGTCTTCATTTGGCTTCTTTTCACTTATATTTTGGTTTTAAATTAATAAACTTTACATATATATCTGACAATTTGTAAATATATATAAAGAAAAAAGAAAAAAGAAATCATAAAGTACCTTAATGCAAGTATTTAGGAACAATTACAACAAGGATATATACGAGAAACTCAAGGGCATCACCCAACAATTAAGATAAAATTAAGCTCATCAACCATCCCTTGTGAAAGCTTCCAAGATAATAACCTTTCTTTACATTCGAGTGTCAAGTCATCGTGACTTCTCATCAAAAGAACTATATATACTATCAAGCTCCATTGAAGGAAGAAGTCATACATATAAAAAAAAATATGATCAATCTCAAACATCAAGATTCAACAACAAGATTTATTATAAAGAAAAAAACTTCAATAATTACCAAAAGCTGTAACCAACTCAAGGTAAAAATCTTGGACCATATAATTCTAGATTTAAGCTTATTTGGGAAAAAAAATACATCACATAAAGTAACGACTTCTATGCAAAGGATTGTACTGGTCAATCTGGATAGTGCGCAACCATTTAATCTAAGTCAAAAACTCCAGACTGGGATGTAATATTTTACCTCACCTTTCATCGGTTGGCCTTTTGGTTGAAGTTATCTGTTAAAAATTTCAGCTACACAGGTTCCGATCTTTTTAAAAATCTTGAATGTATCATTAACTGAACTAACTAGGTGGGGCTATTGTTGCCTCACTCTCTTTATTTTTTTGAATTCTCCCTATAATCTTCCTTAGCTTGCCGCCCTCATCTTCTTAATGGGGACGTTTTATTTATAATATTCTCGATTGCTATAAAAAAAAAAAAGTAACGACTTATTTTTATTAGTTTACCCAAAACATACTTGATAATAAACACATATTACCTCTTCATCACTTATTGTTAATGTAGTTAAAAGATTCCATCCCATGTGATTTTAATTAGATGCGTAACCAAGGCAACATAAGCTACATAGATTAATCTATAGTAAATCACATTAACTTTTTCTCCTTCTCATGAAAATCACTTGCAAATTCAACAAATTCTTATAATTTCTAGTTTACCACTAACAATGAATGGATTGAGTTATGACATTGTATATTGTTGATTACGATTGAGAAAAAATTAATAAAATCAAAATATTTTAAATAATAAAAAGGTAATATGTTTGGGGATAAATTAAGGTTTTTTATATAAAAAAAATATAATAGGAGAATGGAAAAGAAAAGAAAAAAAAATATCACATAAAAAGTCACCAATTGCCAAGGTTTATGTCTTGTGAATGTATATATAGAATAGTTTATGAAAAGAGAAAAATGGTTTCAGCTTTGTATTTATCTAGTACTCAAAGAAATTTGATAGAAATTTGAGCTAGTCACAAAGCAATATGAATCTTGTAATAGATATTGGTTTTGTAAATACATCTAGAGTTTAATTAATTAGAATATTGTTGATAAATATAAAATTGCTAGATGTTCTTAATTGAAAAGATAGTCCACCTCATTTTGATTGGCTCAAACACTTCAAAGCTTGGCTCGATCGACTCATAATTTCCAGCTACCATCGACCTGTCTAGATGTATAAGGATCTTTTGTAGCTTTACCTTCATGTAAAGTGAGTTTAGTATTATTTGGTATTGGATTGATGGGCTCTGCATGTATCGTTCTTCCTCTCTTTTTTTCCTAAGGAAAATGGGTAAAAAAACTTGTGTTTTGAAAGAAGAATGCTTAATCCTTGTCTAGTTCTTCATTACTTCAAATTCTAGAAAATACTTTAATTGTTCCAATTCTCTTGGACTGAATTCAGTGGAAAGCGTATGAATGTATGGTTAGAGCTCCTTGTTACTGATGAGAACTGTCTCAATATCCACGTATACTAATGGACGTAACACAAAGCCATTAATCTTACATATGAACAAAGAGGAATATTCAATATTGGAACCAAAAATCCAACTAAAATAAGAACCTAAGTCCATCAAAACCAAGCCTTGAAACCTTGTTTCAATTCATTATTTTTCGAGTTTGTAGGCATCATTTATAAACTCCTATGACTACGTACAAGATAAGCACGTCTATTTCTATAGATTACCATTCAGAAATGCTTTAGACATTTGTAGTTTGATGGAGTGACTAAACTATCATTTAAAACTAGCATAAATTAAACTATATTTTATTATATCCTTTAGAGGTAGTTTTAATATATATTTTTTCATATAATTTACTACGTAGGGTGACCAAGAGGTATTCTCTAACATGTCTTGAGAGAATGACACAAATCCATGATTAGTCATAGAGACAACCAATTACTTCTAATTAACAACCTAACAATAGCAATCACCATAAATTATATACTCTCAAATATGCAATTCAATATATGAGATTGTTTCTAATTTCTAATTTAATTAAATCTTAAATATATCCCTAGCTTAAATGACTATAAAACTCCCTTTAAAAATCACCCAACACTAGAACCATGTTATTACACCCCCTGTTCTACTTATAAAATATTTATTTTTAATAATTAAATACCAAAAATAATTATGTAAAACATATGCCAATTATGGTCCAAAAGTAAT
>Ga0325410_1005854_pt1 | contig 13544 bp, 13 predicted proteins | sample PopdelMetagenome_16_FD_206182 | JGI IMG/M metagenome (GOLD analysis project Ga0325410, IMG submission 206182) | Populus deltoides microbial communities from Bellville, Georgia, United States - Xylem-PdIQD-R3 | ecosystem: Host-associated > Plants > Phyllosphere > Stem > Wood/Secondary xylem... | reverse complement strand
TAAAAAAAAACTAGAAGGGAGAAGTAAATGAAATATGAATGCATGTTACCCTGTTGAAATTATTAGATATTCATATTGTTATATTTATGGAAATATTTCACCTTGCAATAATATGTATTTTGTTTCAGGATCATCGCATGCACGACAGGAGTAGAATCCTAGCTTATGTTTCTTTTTGAAGTCTAGGTCCTAGGGAGTATACCCTTGTATTTTGTAAACATGAAAATGGTTGTATAACTTAATTTGTATAATAAATGTTTAAACTTGATTGGATGAATTTAACGTTGTAGTTTATATAACCATATTTCATGTCTATGCATTTATATTTATTTAAATTATCCATCCATAATGATATTTTTGTTATATAATGCATATCATAAATATTATGGTTGATAGGTGTGAGTATAATTGTGGAATTGAAACCCAGGATGATTGGGTTGGGAATTAAGTTATGAGATGCGAACTGTTAGAAGTGTAAACAGGTTACATGTCGGTAACTTGGGACCTTCCAGTATAGGGGGGACTCTGTCGAAATTCTGGTAGATGTTAATATGAAGACCATGAATATGTATATATATAAAAAAAAATTAACTACTCTGTTTTTTTTCTATTGACATGAGATTGTGGTTTTATCCCAGAAATGGGGGATGTTACAGTATAAATTCAAAAACTAAACAAAAATTACATTAAACACTTTGACAATTACAAAACAGCCCCTAAAACTCCAGGAATTGCAGGGAAGGATTCTGTGAAGCCTCAGGGACAACCGGAACAGTGGCGGCACGCGCCGCCGCGAGAAACGCGGAAATGGGTGGGTCTGGCTCAGCTTCTTCTCCTCTTCCCTTCCCTGCCGGCGGTGAGGGTCACCGTTACCTGTAACAAAAGAAAAAACACCTAAGCAGTAAATTTTAGTTTTTTTAGATCTGTTCAAAGATCTCTGTTCTCTTTTCCTCCTAGTTCGTTTTTTTCTGTCGATGGATGATCTGGTCGCTGCTGTCGTCCGTGACTGCTGGAGCTGTTGTGGAGATGGGAGGTAGTTGACCGGTCAACGAGGCTGTTTAAGGATGTGAAAAGGTTGATGGCTGCTGCTGTCGGCCGCCGTTGGGTTCTTCGGTGGGAGGAGGCTGTGAAAGGGGACTCCTGCTGGGAAGGTGAGGACGGCTTCTCCCAAGCTGGTGGTGGAGGGGATTGGCTGCTACTGTGTGCCATGGTGGAGGCCGGCGTTGATGGAGACCGAAGGAGAAGAAGAGGCCGCTGAGGGGAAGGCTTCGGTGTTGATAGTGGGTTTCTTTCGGGTTGTGAAGTGAGGAGATCGGGGAAGATAGAGAGGCGGTGTGGGTTGTTGTTACTGCTCTAGTTTGTCTTTGCTAAAAGAGGGGAGGGGTTGCGGCCTGTTGGCTGAGGGAGAAGAAGACAGGGCTACGGTGTGGAGGAGAAAAATTCAAGTCGGGGGAGGGCGAGAGACTCTGGTTTGGTTTCTTTGGCAAGGCAAAAGAGGGAAGGACGGCGCTGGTTTAGGTGGTGTTTGGTTGAGGGGGTGAGCGGTTGGAGTCCAGGGGAGAGTGGAAGGAAGAGGATGATCAGCTAAAAAGGAAGGGGGCGCCGCTCCTTTGAAAAAGATGGGTTTAGGGTTAGGGTTTTATTTTTTTGTATTTTTCTTATGTTTCAAAATTGCCCTCTCCTTTGTGAATGGGTTGGAAACTCTTATTTATAGCCAAAAGTGTTGCTAGGTTTTCAAAATAGGTCCCTCAACTTCTTTTTTTGTAAATTTTGATTTTTTTTTATTTTTTTGGATTTTTCTTATCAACATCGTCTCGAGTGAGGAAAATCGGTGATTTTTAAAAATAACGCGTTAAAAGTTGATCGCATTCCAAATATCTTTGAAAATTTAAATTCTTTTGAGACGATGCTAAAAATGATGCAAATGTATTAAAAATGTATTTTTCAGATTTTCAATGTTTTTCGCTATTTTTGGATTTTTTCTGAAAATTTATCAAAACATGGGTCAAAAATTGGGTAGCAACATTATGGATTTTGTCATTCTACATTTTATTTTGGGATCACATCTCATCCTTTAATGAAACATGTCTTTTCTTTGTCTTTTTGTTGTTCTGAAAGCATGAGATGTTTCTTTCAAAGGTTATTTTGACAAAATATTTTGATCAAGCTCCAACATGCGTTTAAGATTAATCAATCCTGAAGATTAAAAGTATTTTGCTTGCATAAATGACTCAATGCTTGTTGAAATGACATGAGGTGACCAAGAAAATTTTGAGCTCACACATGAAATTGAACCACACACCGTGTAGCTAAGTTTTAGCAGTATGTATAATGACACGTAGTGGATTCAGTAGTTATGGACTCGTGAATTATGATTATTACAAGTCTAAATCATTATATTGGATGATGTTAAAATTTATCGGTTCTAACCGACCTTGCTTGAAATGAGAAAAGGCCATTTTTGTTTTATCCTTTCACAATTCTTGAAATATATATCCCTTGCAGTCCCATTTTGAGCAGATAGAATATTTCTTTCATAAAAAACCCTGACTATGATCACATCCCACACTGGAGGCAATGAGAGTCTTTACCTAGAAAAGATGAAGACAATGTTAGAGTCAATGGATAAAGGGAAGACTTAGAACAAAAGTCCAATGATTGAGAAAGGGCTAGAAGAAGAAAAACAATAGATTGAGGGCCATACTTTGAGGAAGGCTATGTAAAAGCAAAAAAGAAAAATGGAAAGGAAGGAGAATGCCTATCAATTAAAAGAGGAGCAAAAGAGGTTTTCAATTGAAGAAAGACACAACAAATGCCAAAAGTTAACATGAAAATCGAGCATTATGTCTTTTGTTGTGTCTATGATAAAGTCTCTACGATCTTCAAAAAGATTAGATTGGTTATTCATCAAAGAAAAAGTTGGATTTGCATTATGACCAATGTTAAAAGAATTTTGATCTTTGAGAATAACAAGGTTATATGTCATTGTCTCTACAAAGACAACAAGAGGAAAAGAGATTGATGAGTAATTAATGTTGATCTTAGGTTCTTGAAACCCTCAAACACCTTTTGAGCTTATGAAATTCCTTTCTTTCATAGCCATGAACCTTGCATTATGTGCTTTAAAAAGCCCTTTTTAATCAAGTAAGAAATCTGAACCGATAAATGGCGATCTCAAAACTTGAAGAGTTATTTAATAAGGGTCGCGACTTCATGAATCAAGCTACTGATTATTATGCATGCTGATAAAATTGGTGCTAAGAAAAAGAAACAATCTTTCTTGATAAAGCCTCAAGTTTTGACTCGGGTACCTTGTTTTTCTTGAAATTCATAAAAGGTCACCTCATCACAGACAATCAAAAGATTATACCCAAAATTAGAGTTTAATATGGATACAAAGAACCATGGAAAAAGTCATTTTAATCTTACAACAGGTCAATTTTATCTCTCAAAATACAAGACAATCAAAGGACTACATTGAATAGCGTGGTTGGATCTTTGACCAACAAAGCTTGATTTCAAAATATACTTTCAAAAGTTGACATCTCTCTAATTTCATTTCAATAATCAGACTTGAATAGACATGACCTTTGAAATGTGAGATTTGATTCCAAAATAAGAAAGATTTTCAAATAAGAAGAACACGACCGAGTTTGCAAATTCCTGACAGAAATGACATCAATTCTTCTCGACACTTCTGGGGGCAATACAATGGACCTCCGAGAAGGAAAACAAACAGTATTTAAATCAACTGGGGGGTAGAGATGATCAAATGATGAATCAATGAACTGAGGACAATATGGTTCAAAGAAAGATAATTAGTGAATGAGCACATTCAGATCAATTAAGGGCAATGATGTTCAAGAATAGTTTATGATCCAGTAAACCCCGACAATAATTGAGAGTAAAGATGTACCTGAAGGACATCTTCATATATTCATCTTGGTTTATCATCTCCAATATGGCTATGACTATTGAAAGATGTTATCACATGATTGCTTTTGAATGAATGTTGGAAGGATGCACCGCACCCACCTAGACTGACCGTGGGACCATCTGATTTGAAGCTCAAATGCGCACTGCACCACATGAGTATAGGTGATAAAAGCAACATCATTGATGAGGCCGAGGCATTTCTTTTCACAATTTGATTAGATGAGCTGAGAAGAACTTATTGAGAAAGAAATTGAGCATACAACGATGAGCTTTTTACTGCAAAGTATGAGATGCAGGTCTGAATTACATGACAGTTCCATGAAGGTGGATAACCGCATATACTTGAAGGGTATGTTTCAACTAGAGGCAAGTTCATGACCGATTGGCAATCTTGATGGGTGTTGGTAAGGTGCGCATAATCAATCAAAGAACAATTCTTGATAAAATCCAGGAGATGAATGATTTGTTAAGCTTCTTAATGATGAATCAAGCAACACCACACTTGGGGGCATTCTCAAGTGATAAACAGCGAGAGCAGTAATCACCGCGGACAGCCCAAGATGGGCACTGCATTTATAGCTGAGCGGATGGCTAGCACATGAATAAGCCAATGCATCGAAAGAACAAAGAAGGCTTTGGAATGCAAACAAAGGCACCCTACAACAATGAAGCATCAAAAAAGGGGGACCTATATTTCAAATCAGGTAAGGATGCATGCATATCATCTAACCTCACGAGCATTGCATATTTGTTTTGCAGATATTTCATGAAACAAAATTCCCAATGGGATCCAACGAGACTCACATGAATTGAAGTTCTTTTAAATCACATCAAATATGGCAATTCCACAAAAGCAAAATTCATAAATGAAGACAAGAAAGATGGATTTTTATTCATGGAAAAAGGGTTTACAAGTACAAATGTTAAACAGTGCGAGGACGATTAGGGATATTTTCATCTTGATGGTCAATCATGCCTCGGAATTCCTCAAATTTTTTATGCATACGCTCCATCTCTTCATCAAACTCGTGGTGTCGTGTGTTAACATAATCCCTCCAAAAGTCAACATGTGCATTTAGCTCTTAGTTTCTCCTCTCCAAGTTGTTTCTGTGACGTCTCTCATCACGGAGTCTATTCCTTAAATTCTCGATCTGATGATGGAGATCAAGAACCTGAGTATTCAACTCAAGTCTTCTGGCATGAAGACGCTCTGCAATGTTCACCAAAGATGAAGTAGCTCTGATACTGAGAGCAAGTGACTGATTCACTGCTTCAATATTGGTCCTGGCTGCCAGCATTATTTCATCACGAGGAAGGATCATGTCTCTAGCCACGGCTACAGCAGTATCTTCATTGTCCATTACAGTATCCTCTATTGTAACTGGACAACCATTCACTTCAAAGGTAGTACGCCAAACTGCAGGCTCTACTGCAGGAACAGGGTTTGGGTTAGCATTGGAAGAAGAGGAAGACATGGTTAAAGCTTCAAAATTTAACTTTGAAAGTATTGAAAATGCAAGAAGTTGATGATGTCTTTTGCCAAATACTGCTTGATTTATAAGGAATTTACTCCTACCATTATTTTGAACAGAAAATCAGATCTCAACCGTAGAAAAGACTTTCTTGAGAAGCTTTCATCATCTCTGAGATCGATTTACAAATCATATCTCAACCGTAGATATAAGACTTTCTTGAGAAGTTTTCATCATCTCTGAGATCGATTTACAAATCAGATCTCAACCGTAGATATAAGACTTTCTTGAGAAGCTTTCATCATCTTTGAGATCGATTTCCAAATCAGATCTCAACAATAGATATAAGACTTTCTTGAGAAGCTTTCATCATCTCTAAGATCGATTTACAAATCAGATCTCAACCATACAGGTATGACTTCCTTTAGAAGTTTTCATCAACCCTGAAACTCATGTTGAAATCACTTTCATGTATTTCACAAACAGGTCGGTTCACAAAAACCAATGTTGAAATCACTTTAATGTATTTCACAAAACTAATTTGAAATCACTTTCATGTATTTCACAAAACCGTTGCTGAAATCATTTTCATGTATTTACAAAATTAATCTAAAATCACTTTCATGTATTTCACAAATGGGTTTGTCACCTGGAAAACAAGGCTAATGCTGAAATTACTTTCATGTATTTCACAAAAAAATCAATGCTGAAATCACTTTCATGTATTTCACAAACGGGTTGGTCACCTGGAAAATAAAACCATTGCTGAAATCACTTTCATGTATTTCACAAAACCATCGTCGAAATCACTTTCATGTATTTCACAAAACTAATTTGAAATCACTTTCATGTATTTCACAAAACCATCATCGAAATCACTTTCATGTATTCCACAAAACTATTGCTGAAATCACTTTCATGTATTCACAAAACTAATCTGAAATCAATTTCAAGTATTTCACTAAACCATTGTTGAAATCACTTTCAAGTATTTCACAAAATCAATATTGAACACACTTTCATTTTTTTCACTTGGGCAGGTCGCCTATAAGAATTAGACCAACTGAAGAATACGTGTATTTTTCAACACCTCCATCGTTCTTCTTTACAAAACTTACTATGCAAAGTCAAAAGAAATGAATTTTTCAAAGCCTTTGCACCGTAAGCATTGTAAAGAGGGGGCAACTGTTGTAACCCAATTTTGGATTCACCAAGATTTTCTCGAATGTTATTTTATTTCTATTATTATTTATAAAAATCCAAAAAAATGAAGAAAAAGTTTAAAATTCAACAATATATTTTTCTCGAGTCAACCGCATCTTTCCATAAAAATCGATTCCACCGGGTCAATACAGGTTAAACCATGTCAACCAGGGTAAAAAATAATTTTTCGAGCCGTTTCGGGTCAAAACCATCATTTTTTATTAAAACCAAGTCCACCGGGTCAATACGGATCAAACCATGTCGACCAGGATAAAAAAATGAGTTTTCGGGCCATTTCGGGTCAAAACCATCATTTTCAGTCAAAACCGAGTCCACCAGGTCAATACGGGTCAAACCATGTCGACCAAGGTAAAAAATGAGTTTTTGGGCTGTTTCGGGTCAAAACCGAGTCCACCGGGTCAATACGGGTCCAACCATGTTGACCGGGATAAAAAATGAGTTTCAGGCCATTTTGGGTCAAAACTCTTATTTTTGGTCAAAACCCGGTCCACCAGGTTGATACCCATCGAAAGTTTTTTTTTAGTGTTTCAACATAATTTTCGGTCATTAAAATTGATTTTTAGCGGTTGTATCGGGCTTTTTCTAATACTGATTTAAGTTTTTAGTTTTACCTATATAAATATTTATTATTATATATAATAAAACAAAATCAATAATACAGAAATTTGTCATAATAGGCGGGGCAGTTGTGCTGAAAGTAGGCGGAGTAGTTGTGGTGATGAAATTTTTCTTTAAAGCAGATCCGTGCCAACTGCATTGGATTTATGTCCCCTATCATTGGCTATAAATAGCAGTGATAATTCACCAGAGAAGACAAAAGAGAGGAAAGAAAAAGAAAGAAAAAAAGAAGAAAAAAGAACGAAAGAGATTGTGATTACTATTAAGTTGTTTTTGCTATTCCTTTGCACTAGTAAGATTTTGATTTTTTTAGAAGAACAATTTGAAAATCCCAAATATATCTCAATCATTAGATCTAATAGTATTTAGTTCTGGAACTTTGATTTAAAAGGATACAATGGGGCTTACCACACTAGATTAAAACCCAAATCCATCTCAGCTGTTAAAACAATCGACCCTTCGATTCTATTGTGCCACGTCACCCGGTGTACCAAGCTCTCGGTATACCCCGCCATACCAGATCACAGCCGAAGGATCAGTTCATCCGCGATCCAACGGTTCACAACCTTTAGCTGCATCGGTGTACAATGCTCGCGTTCACACCGTAGCAAAATTTTGGAGTCTCTCTCTCCTCTCACCGGCGATTCTCTCTCTCTCATCCAATCTCCCATTTCCGGCCGTGTGAAGCCTTCGAATCACCACCGAAAGTTTTCTAGCCTCCTATAAAGCAAAATCCCGGCCGGTTTCAGTGTTTTCTCCTCCCAATCTGGCCGGAAAAAGGCCGTGATTTCCGTCGGCCACCCGAAGCTTCAAACCGACGATTCTACCTCATCAACCATCAACGGCCGTCAAAACCACCGTCATCAGAATCCTCTCCCTCAGATCTACCAGAATCAACCATTTTTTGGCCAGAAATCTCACCGAAAAATTTCACCGCCTCCAACAGTAACCGCGGGAAATCCCGCAGGCATTTTCGTAATTTTCCTAGAAATTCAAGGATATTTCAGTCTTTTACCTATACAGTGGCACTCAGGTAATTTTTTGGGGTTCCTAATGGTATTTTTGATATTTTATATATATAAATACTTGTAAATTTTCTTGCATGTGAAAAAAACAAAAAAACCAAAAATAAATATAAACGGAATAACGATGCAGGTCCAACACCCATCTTATCATGTCATCGTTCATGGGTCCAAAGCCTAATTCTCAAGTATGGTTATACACATTTCTCAACGATATCAAAATAATTTTTGTTTTATAAATGAATATTGTTTGTCGACACGTCTCTTTTATTTACAGAAAAGGACCGATGTCAAAAATTTAAATACCAAATATGGATTATGTCCATTATTTCTTTTGGTAACCCAGACGTAATTCTCCTTTTTAGGGACAAGCGTCAATATTTTAGACGAGTCTCCTATTTTTTAGGGACTGATGTTATTTTTTGACATGTCTCCTATGAATATTGTTTGTCGACACGTCTCTTTTATTTACAGAAAAAGGACCGATGTCAAAAGTTTAAATACCAAATATGGATTATGTCCATTATTATTTCTTTTGGTAACTCAAATGTAACTCTCCTTTTTAGGGACAAACGTCAATATTTTAGATGAGCCTCCTAGTTTTAGGGACTGATGTCATTTTTAACGTGTTTCCTATTTTTAAGGACCGATGTTGACCATTTTTTTAAAAAACAAAATTGTAAATAAGCTCAAAATATAATAGCATTTGAATCAAATAAAAAACACACAAGTAAGGGTAACCTTTCTCTTGAAAGGATGTTTTAAGGGTGGTGTCTACCTTTCCTTAATCATAACTAACCCCGTACCTAAATCTCTGGGACGAATGTCTAATTTGAGATTTCTAGTTCCCTCAAATTACTAGATGACGACTCCAATAAAATCTTTATTTCCCCCAATCAAGAAAAAAACCCTTTTTGTTAAATAAACAAAAAGTGGAGCTGTCACCCGACATCGTGTATCGACATCTGTCACCATCCTCTCTAAACTATCCTTCTGTAGCCTCGAATATCTATAAGGTCTAAAATTCACTGCTTCACTTCCTGCCTTGAGTGGAATCTTGTGGTCATGATCTCTCAAGGGTGGCAATCCTTTAGGTTCCTGGAACACATCCTGGTAGGACTCTAGTAGGCTCTGTAGGAATGCATCTGTAATGCCCTGAAACTGTGGTTTGTGGAACTTGGAATCTTCTTCTAATTCTATGAACTGTAGGCTATAAAGTAGATAGTCCTCCCCTGACTGGTGATCCATGACTAGAGCACTTAACTGTTTGAGTTCAATGCTTTGATCTCCCAGACTCCTCAAGAAGTTTTGATGCCAGTATAAGGCCACTCCATCCAGGTAATAAGAAGCTATTTGTAATTTTTTAGAATCGGCCACTTCTTCAATTTTGAAATACTGAGTACATTTGAAGAGCTACTTATGTACATCCCCCCCCCATTGAAAGTTGGAAAGAAATGTTTGGGTTTCTGTACCTTGTAAGTTGCAACTCTGTCCTCCCTTAGTTCCTTGTTTCTCACATCGACTCTGTCTGAGTGCAGATGTGGTCTTTCCCTGCTATTGCATGACCTGTACTTTTGGCTATGGTCCTGAGACACTGCTGCAATGGAGTCCTCAATGCGTTTAAGATCTGTTGCTCTTGTCTCTGGAGGCATGGTGGTTATCCGTGGATTGTTTGCTCTGATACCAGTTGTTACGTGTGACACAATTAAAGAACCAATTTGTATAGTGTGTTGTAACAGAGGCGTTTGTTTGCAATGAAGAGATGTGGGATGAACGCAGTCAGTTTTACTGCTTAGCCATGGATGAGGAGGGTGATAGTGAATAGGGAGAGGTGCATTCAGGGTGTTCCTTAATTCCAGGAATTCATTCATTTCTCATTGTATATTCTGCCCTTTTTCATGCAGACTGTTACACGTTTTTATATTGCCTGGTATTGGATTCTCCTTCTTGTAACAGAATGAGGAGACCTTAATGAAACGGTCGGAATTGGACTCATCTAAACGATGAGTTTTAAAGACAGAATCAAACGATGCGTTTAAAGTAAATTGGTACAGTAACTTATTTTGAATTAAAGCCGCCATTATCTTCTTCACCTTCTTCGGCTTGTAACAGTGGTCATCTGATCAGAGGACAATACTATATTTTTTAAACCCTTCACTCTCATAAAAGCAATTGGAGACACCGTAGGAAACAACTGTTCAAATGTCTTTGCATTTAAGGATGTGGCGCTTGTATCACCCAAATATAATCTTGTCGAGGTTGGGTATCCTTTTGCTGAATACCCATTCCCTAATATTATTTCATATTTGAGCAACCTGGGAAAAACCAAATCTTCGGGAATGCATTCAAGCTTCGGTATCTTCACTGATAATACAACTAAATTAGACAACGAATTTAGTTCTGTTAGGTTTGCATTCATTCCACCTGTGCTGTCACATCCAACGACATCCCATCCCTGAAAGCTGTATTGCCCAATCAACAGCTCTTCTAACTTCTTCAACCTTCCAATCAAATTCACAGGGATCCTTCTTAGCCTTTGACAACCTGTCACATCCAACAACCTTAACTCCTTGAGCTCTCCTATTTCATCAGGTAATTCTTCAATGGATAAGCACGACATAAGACCAAGAATCTTAAGTCCCTGCGGCTTTCTCAACGAAATGAGGTCCTTGCATTCGCACTCCATCAACACCAAGTTTCGTTGAGAGTTCGAGTGATTGCAATGACAAACACCCTCCCTTCAGAGACAAAACTTCAATTTCTTTCATCCCTTCAAAAAACCTCTCTGGAACATTCAAACCATCATCCAGTTCTAATAATAGAACTTTGAGCTATGGACATACCAATCCTTCAGGAAGTTCTGCTAGTTTATTGCCCATTAACGAAATTGTTGTACAGCTTTCAAAGCTTTTGTTGCTCATTGGCCACTTCTTCAACCCAATGCCAGCCTTTACCATGAATCCATATTCTGATGATGCTATCTGAATAGCAACATCACGAAACAAGTAATGCATTTTCACATGCTCTTCAGTTTCAGTGCCCAACAGCATGGAATGAGCTTTGAGGTCTTGGATACCCGCATAAACTTGTTTCCTTGCATCATCAATGGACTTCACATCTTCATATAACCCATAACCAACTGCATATCTCGTCAAGTCCTCAATTGGAATGTTGTAATCTTTTGGAAATAAACAGCATAGCAAGAAACATAACTTAGTTTCCTTGTGCTTCAAATAATCATAGCTCAACTTTAGACGGGCATATACAATTTCGTCAATTTGTTCCATGTGCCGCGATGATTTAGAGTTTTTTAGCTCTTCAAACGCTACTTCCCACTGAACTGCAGGTTGATCTCTTAGAGCCCTTCCCACTGTCATAAGTGCTATAGGCAAGCCGTGGCATTCTCTCGCAACCTCCCTTGCCACCGTGTTCAAGGTAGAGTCCCCATCACGTAAACCTGCATTGATTCTGAATAAAACCAATGCTTCATCTTCAGGTAGGACTCTTAAAAACACTTTTTGCTGGCACTTCATAGAAGAACATACGTGTTCAAGACGTGTTGTTAGAAGAATTTTGCAACCCCTGTGATCATCATCAAATGGGACCCCTATATCTTCCAATTCAATACGTTTCCAAACATCATCCAGGATTATAAGCATCTTCTTCTCTGTCTTCAGTCTCTGCCGTAATCGACCTGCTCTCCCTCCTTTGCTCACCAGGTTTGCTTTCTCATTTATGTTCTGCAAACAAAATAATGGATTAATTCTATTTCTATTTGATGAAGGTAAACACTTTTTCATGGAAAAAGGTATTAGAAATTCATTTTCAAAGGCAAAACTAGAATTGCCGTGTCTGGTTGTAAATAAACAAATCTCAGTTGCAGAGTCCATGAGATCTCCCAAGAGTCCACACTTTTCAGCATGCATGTTGAGAAACAATGTTGAATTTCACAAAATTATGATGTGCTGGAAATTGAAACATATATATGAACAAACCTTGTTACACATATATGTGTCATTGTTAATGTGAGTAAAAGATGAAATTATGTGAGTAATAGTGAATGAAGAAAGGAAAAGAAATGCATGAAAAATGATGTTTAGTGTGCTGATCACTGAAACCGGAAATCTAGGTTGTATTGTTAGTTAACTTGTGACCAGGCATTGACTTAGATAAAGGCATAATCTGGAGTATTGTCATGCAGAGAAGTTGTAATATAGGATGCTAGCTTTCCAACGAATCCAATCTCGTATAATTTCAAGCTCTAAAGCTCTAGATATAGATAAATATATGAGAAGAGGTTAAGCTGCCACCCTGCTGGCAGATTTGGCAAAATTGACAAAACGGGAAAAATTTAGACATATTAAGGGCAGGACCTGGTTTCCTTCCCTTCAGAAATTTTGTAACGTCATGTCTTGACATTCAAAAGGAAATAAACCATATTTGAAATTGAATTTTTTGATGTCCATTATGATTTGATAATGAACTGTAATCATAAGAGATGTAATGGGAATGTAAATGTAAGAAAAACAATTGTAAAAGAGGAGTAAACGTTGTCATTATTGTTAAATAATATTTATTTAATCTTATTTATTAAGGGTAGAATAATATTTTTAGTTTAACCTATATATAATTTCTTTGTATTTAGGTTAACCCTAAGCACTCATAATAAATAGATTATTGAGAATTCTAACCTCCTTTTTTCTGCTTGATCTAAATTATTTTAACAATTATTACTATTGTTATTTTGCGAGATGTGATTCGAGTATGGGATAATATAGTATCCTTGTGGATTCAGGAGGAACTGCAAGAGGGACACAATAACAGTAAGGGAGCGCGAGTCGAGCTTCTACAGCAGGTATGTAAACACCCAAAGAAAAATATATATATATATATATATATATATATTTAGAGAGAGAGGGATGATGATGAATGCAGTTTTCGCTGCCGATGCAGAAATCGGCAGCGATGCAGTTTTCGCTGCCGATTCTGGAATGGGCAGCGATGCAGTTTTCGCTGCCGATGCAGAAATCGGTAGCGACGCAGTTTTCGCTGCCGATTCTGGAATGGGCAGCGACGCAGTTTTCGCTGCCGATTCTGGACTTGGCAGCGACGCAGTTTTCGCTGCCGATGCAGAAATCGGCAGCAACGCAGTTTGCGCTGCCGATGCAGAAATCGACAGCGATGCAGTTTTCGCTGCCGATTTCTCAATGAACAGTGACGCAGAGCTGGGAGGGAGGGGTAAAACTGGTTTTAGATAAACCAAACAAGGATA
>Ga0325410_1005853_pt1 | contig 13547 bp, 5 predicted proteins | sample PopdelMetagenome_16_FD_206182 | JGI IMG/M metagenome (GOLD analysis project Ga0325410, IMG submission 206182) | Populus deltoides microbial communities from Bellville, Georgia, United States - Xylem-PdIQD-R3 | ecosystem: Host-associated > Plants > Phyllosphere > Stem > Wood/Secondary xylem... | reverse complement strand
GAGCTACTACCGGCCATATCTCTAAATCTCTAATCAAAAGAAAGGAGACGTGAATAAATTATCTTCTGCAAGGCCAAGGCAGCAGTACTAACTGGTGGCTATAGACAAGTGGTGGAGGGTTGAAAAGGAGCACATGTGCGCGCTTTTATTCAGACAAGAGGTCGGGTAAGGGTATCGTGCCAGTTGCCACCTCTCTCTCTCTCTCTCTCTCTCTCCTCTCTTTTTTCCTTGTTTTATTATAACATAAAGATAAAAAGAAAAAAAAATGTCGCGTGATTTTATGGTTAATCTGTACGGAATATTTTTGACGATGATGATGTGTAGTTTTATTGTATTATCGTTAGATTTGTAATGATTTTCAGTCTAGGTTTTTGGTGTATTTAAGGAATCCCACGTTATTTTATTTTATTTTATTTCCTTTTTCCTTTTTTTTTTTCCCTGGAAGCTGTAAGAAATTAATAGTTTTCTTACGCCGAGAAATTGACCGTGAGAATTAGAAATAAATGCCGTTCAATTTATCATCAACAATTCAGGAAAAATAAAACCATAATCCTGACGTCATAATTTGTCTCGTATCCTTGTTTCCTTATATAAACTTTTCTTATCTTATTAAGATAGATATTATGTAAATAATAAAGGAAATAAAATATATTGTTTTGGGATTTCCTATTTTTCAAGTTGCTCTGCAAGAATAAGATAGAACTAGTCTACCGACACCCTTCATGGCCGGTGGATCTATTTTTTAAAAAATATTATAAAAATAATTATAAAAATCTTTTTCTATTTTTGTTCATTTTTCATTTTTAGTTTAAAATTTAAGAAATTATAATTTGGCTTACAAATTTGAGTAACTTCATTACATTGTTATAGGAGTAGCAACACCATCATTATCATCATCAAAATAAATAAATAAATAAATATATATATATATATATATATATATATATATATATATATTCTAGTGAATATTCATCGGCTTCAATGTTGATGTATAGTCAATTATATTTTAACAAAAATCCTAATTACAAATTTATTTAACAATTATACATGGTCGGCACATAAAAATTACACTGAATATTAATCTTAATTTATAAAATTGTTGTTGGGGGAGGGTATGTTTAGTTAACAAAACATGCTAAAATTACCACAACATTTGATATATCAAGCTATAAAAACAATTAATTTAGGGTTTTTAAAGTTTGGGGTTAGATTTAGGGTAAATCAAAAATTATTTATTTATGGTTGAATCAATTACATGTTCATAATACTTTAACCGTTATCCATTAAAAAATCCTGAATTTTGATCGCTTTTCCCTCGTACAAAAAAAATAAATTTTGTGCCTACATGATGGTATTAATATCCCACATAAATCTAGATATAATAGCTGCTACTACATGTAAAATAAATTTACCATGTCACAGTAATTATATAATGAAACTTAGAAAACATATATATATATATATAGGCGAAAATTCATACCAATTGTATTTTCTATTTAATTTCTTCAACTAGCTAGATTTAATCTTAATTTCTTTAAGTTTCACACTCTCTTGACACAAGATCATCATCATCATCATCTTCTTTTCTATCTTTTAGTTATATGCTCATAAAAAAAAAAAAGCAAAGAACTTCACCTATCATAATTGAAATCGAAGGTGAATATTGTATTCATAAAATATAATGATCAATCATATTTTTAGAATTTTAATTATTGGCTATGAATTTTTAATTTCTTTTTTAATGTTAGTGATTTTATTTTTATTTTATTTTTTAATTTCTTTAGTCATTAGATCCCTTCATCATATAGCTAAGATAGAAAATCAATTTAGTTCTATAGAATTATATCGACCATAATTGAAATATAAAAAGGAAAAGGATTGTTTTAAGTTCTAAATATCATATATATTTAGTCTCTCTCTTTTTTTTCTTTTTTTTTTTGTCAACCATTCCCACCCAGTGGTGGGAATGACAATAATGACCAAATAATAAATATGGGAGATTTCTACTTTTCAAAATTCTGCCATTTCCATTTTAGACAGGAGCAGACGAGTATTCTATGGGTCACCGGGAGACCCAAGTTGACGAACGCACATGGAAGTGCTTGGGGAATTTCGAGGAGGAGAAGATGTCCTCTCCAATCCCTTGTAATATCTCATTTCTTAAATCAGATGAATCTAGTCAACCTAATGTTGTCTGTCCCACTTGACTTTACAAGAATACCTAAAAAAGTTTTATTGCCCATTAACTATTCAGCCGTATCTTATCTTGATAAGATCCAAATCCAAAAACAATGCATGAATTCAGTTCTTAATTTGCCAGATTTCCCATGTAAGACAAAATGCCAGCCCTACCTTTTCTTCAAGAGTTTCTTGCCAAATCAAGTTGAAGCCGATACTGGTAAAGTTACACATGATGGGCTTCTTTCTTCCTGGTGAAAGAGAGAGAATTATAGATGGGGTCTGTGGTAGACCATGAGGCATCGCATATTCGCTTTCATCCATCCATTTTTAGTTTACTGTTAACATGGGGTTTCTCTCTTGTATGAACGCCTCCCATGGTGGGCCGTGTCGATAAGCTAGGATGACGTTTTGTGGCGATCCACTATCACTTCTGTGTGTCCATCCCTCAGCCATCTTGACTTCAATGGCCACCTGCATTTACATTCCGAGTTTTTGGCTCTCTTGTGCTCCGACAGTGATGAGCCGAGGGTCCTCTTCAATCTAAAGAATCTTGGGTTTCACACGGTCATTTCATTTATCATCATTAGCCTACCTAAAACATGAAGTTCGATGAGTTTGTAAGGAAGAATTACACTACTCCCATCACCAATTAGCAGGATAACCACTTGTTCTGTAACTCATCACAGCATTCTCAGCACAGGGAAGGGCTGCTAAGATTTTAGCTTTGCATGCATCGTAATCTTACTATCTTTAGCCTACTGCTTGCATAGTGGGTATGTACGACTATGTCATCTTGTACAGTGGAAAAAAACTTGGAGGACAAAGATGAAGACAAATCACGCACTGGTACCGCTGCAGAGAGTCTTTAAAACAGGACCTTTTTTTGGTGTACTTTTGCATTATGGGCATGTCATCCCAGAATTAGTTCTTCCTCGGTGGATGAATCAAGCTGAATCTTTGTCCCAAAAGTGTTTCCTTAGTGTCAAAGCAAATTTAAAGGAGCCATCATGTTAATGTATGTGAAAAAGTTCGTTGCAAGCAGGGAACGAAAGGTCAGCACAGCACACATTTTTGGTTCACAGCCCAAATTGAAGACCATCCCTGAAATGCATACACTAGTTTTACTATAGAGGACAAACTTGAAAAGTAAATGTGAGTGCATGTGTTTTTTTTAAAATGTTTTTAAATAATTTTTTTAGATTTTTTTTAATATTAACATATTAAAATAATCAGAAACACTAAAAAATATTAATTTAATATTTTTTTCAAGTTAAAAACACTTAAAAACAAAAATAAAAGTTGTGACAAACATTTTGGAAAGCATGCAAATGTTTAATGGCTAATTAACTATGAGTGGTTCATGTGTCTTTTTAGTTGCTTATGTTTTGGTACTCTGATTTTTTTGTAATGAATTTCATATCAAGTTCATATAGATACATTAAACAATCTTAAATATTTTCAACTAGTCAAATTATTTTCGAGATCAATATAATTTGTTTATTCTTTCCAATAAAAAATTACAACTAAAAAGTTAATTCTAAGCAAAACAAAAATAATAACCTCTCACAAATCAAATGGAATGTTGATGTCTATTTTTTTTTTTTTTTGTCTCTAAGTTTATTATGTTCCAGGAGATGTCATCTAAAAAGAAATAAAAAGATAAAAAACAAACAAAATAAAATAAAAAAAGAATTATAAAGAAAAGCAAAGGTATAAGTTTACAAGAAAGTTGGAAATTGTACTAAAAAGATGGGCATATGAGGTTAGCCATCTTTTTCAATAACTACATGCCTATTAATATTAGTGCAATGTTAGAGTTTCATGAAAACATATAAATCTAATTTTATATAAATTGTTTATATTATATAATGAGATTACATGATGAAACCTATTATAAACTGAACTATAATTTAATGTATGTCTCCTTCCTACTAGTAATTATATGAGTTCCAAGTTGATTTGTACATATTCATTAATTCTGTTAGGACTCATTCTTTGAATAAGATTGAATCTTTTGGTTGTTTATATGAACTCTTATTAATATGATCAGTTGTTTCTTATCTTTCTTAATTGACACGAACTCTTTTTAGACACGATCAATTTTACTATTATCAATTGATTTTAGCCTTTTTTGTCTTGTCTAGTTATGAACAACTAGTGTTCTTATATAGTCAATATATGGATGTTTATATTTTATATAAACAATGTCCTCTATATTTTTTTATTTATAGACCAGATAAAGATATATTTTCCTATCATATTATTGCTAGAATTGATTAAAAAAAAATTGGCCACCAAAGACATGGATAATGAGCATTGTTTACCTAAAAGTATCAACCATATTTTTAGTGTATGTCCAACATGTTAGCCAATCAAATCATTCAACAAGCGTGCTCTGACTTTGTTCATGTAAGCTTTATTTATCTTTAGTATTCATTTATATTTGATTAACAAATTTAATGTCTTATTAATGAATTTAGAGTAAAGATAAAGTTCAAGGAACAAAAATATTTAGCAAAAGAAATTATAAGGTTATTATAATTATGAGATTCTTATTATATCAAAACATTGTTCCTAAATATTCCTGGTCGATTCTTTATTAAGATTGGACATTAATTAGAGTCATTGAGATTGTTATATATTATGTTTTTTTTTTTATGAAATGAAATAGTTGTTCACATAAGCTAAGGTATAAAATATACTAAGAACTAATATGTAAGTGCTTGTCAAATGGTATGTACACTGAACTAACCCACATGAGAATTTCATATGGAGAGATTATTTATATCTATAGAAAGGCTCGCGTGATAGTTATGTAAGTGATCCTTAGACTTGAGATCACTGAGTTATCTTATATAGGGAATGTTATGTTTTGACATTCATTACATATTGTCCTAATCAAAAGTAATAAATGAGTAGATATTAGGTATAACATGATCTATATGAACTATTTGAGTGATCAAAGAGTAGGTGAATTAGAAAAAAATATTCCATATATTTTTAAATAGTATTGATTGTGAAATCCTTACGCAGGGTGAAATGAGATTTGAAAAGAGTTTCAAATCTTATTCATAAAATTAATGACTATGGTATTGAGAACAGATATGATTTAATAAAATAAATCACTTTATGATATAATATCTAAATTGAAACATCCATGATGAAAAGATAATAATTACACTAAGATACTTCTCACTAAAAGTTTAAGTCAAACCATGTATGTATTTAGGAGATCATGACATGCTGCTAGACGATGTACTTGATTTTCAAATATAGATCAATCAATTGTTGAATTAATAGTAAATTAAACCATTTAGTTTATTTAATCCTATTTTATTTATGATTATGATTTATATTTGGGTTAGTTTATTAGAAACTTAATGGGTCACGCACATTAAGAACTGTTGGTCAAAAATTAAACTGAGATAATTAATCAAGTGTGATTTAATTATACATAAGATTTATAAATTGGTGACTATAATATAATTAATATAGGGGATTATGCCTTTAAACCTAAAAAAATCAAGTAGAGACTTGATTGTATAAATTTCTAAAACTATCATGAAATAATATATGTGATAGTATTCAAGGACAAATTAATATTTTGCTAGGTTATTAGGTTTTTCATATAAATAGAATGATATATCTTATATTTCTTGTATGAGTTATACAGATGTTATAGAACATATTGTATATAGACCACTTGAAACATAAAAAAAGCTAGCACTCAAAGGCATAAAGATCCTTATCTTATAAAAGTATTTCTCACTAGTGGTTTGTGTGAATTATTTTTAGAGCCCAAACACAAACGACTTGTGGTTTATAATAACTCAGTCTTAAAAACATGTATCAAACCTCAGAAAAAGATTTGATCTTTAGGTAATCTTTGTTCAAACCCTAAAAGACCATAGATTATCTAACAGGGTCCTTAAGACTCCTAAAAACATTTAAAATTGGTGTTTTTGATGTGTTTATATGTTCCTCAATAACTCGATTATGTCCAATCTATATCCACCTAGGTTTCAAATAGTGTTTGTTTTATTTTACACTCTTAGTCATATAGTGTTCATGTTTACAAACTAGAAAGCTTGTAAATCTTTCCCATATCTTCTCATGTTAGAATGTCTAAGTCAATATGCATCACTAAAGCCCATAATCTATAAAGATTTCTCATAAAGGAGAAGTAAGTCATTACCAAATGTCCTTTTGAGATATAAAAAAAGACAATGAACAACAATTAAATATGTCTGGCATAGATCTTGTATAAACTGAATGACTTGTTGAGCAATAAATGCGATATTAAGTTGAGTAATAGTCAAATAATTCAAATTACCCACCAATTGTTGATACATTGAAGGACCAGATAAGAGATCACCATCCTCCTTATACAGTTTCAAATTTCTCTCTATAGGAGTAAAAATCGAAATACCATTTTAAAGACCAGCTAAAGAAAAGAAGTTATTGGGCATACTTATATTAATTTCAAAGCGTATCATTCAAACAATGGCCAACCTCAAGTCCAAGAAAATACTACGAATGACCAAGATCTTTCATATGAAATACATATTTGAGTTGTTGTTGGAGCTGGTCAATTATAATTAGAGATTAGATCTAATAATTACAACACCATCGACATGCATAAGAAGCATAATTATCCCCAAGTAAATCTTGCAAAAAGAAATAAAGAGTAATAACACTTACTTTAAGTAAATGTGAAATATATTAGAGTGGTAAAAAACTTCTTAAATCATACTTGTAGTGCCTGTTTTAAATAATAAAGATACCACTTCAAGCAACAAACCTCAACAAAAAGGAAAGAGGCAAGCCATAAGAAGGATATAAATATTTCTTCAGTTAGGTCACCATATAAAAATGCATTATTCATATATATCTAATGAAGCAACCATTCTTTCAAAATAGCAATGGCAATAACAATATGGACAATAGTTATTTTAGCTACATGAGTAAATGCTTCCTCATAATCAAGCTTATACTCTTGTTGCTTCCCAAGTGTTACTAGATTAGATTTATGTTGTTTAATAGAGTCATCAACACATAACTTAATGGTGTATACCCATTTACACCCGATAAGCTTAACTCCAGCAAGACAAGGGATGATGTCCCAAGTATGATTGTTTTGAAAAGTCTAAAGTTAATTTTGTATAGTTTGATGCCAACACTCACAATCAAGCTTATACTCTTGTTGATTCCCAAGTGTTACTAGATCAGATTTATGTTGTTTAATAGAGCCATGAACACATAGCTTAATGGTGTATACCCATTTACACCCAACAAGCTTAACTCCAGCTAGACAAGGGATGATGCCCCAAGTATGATTGTTTTGAAAAGTCTGAAGTTAATTTTGTATAGTTTGATGCCAACACGCTTGAATAAAGGCTTGATAATAAGACTTAGGTACAAAAGTATTATCAAGAGTAGTCTGAATAGTAGAAAAAGAAAAACCATACCAATCCAAGGTCCGAGAAACCCTAATAGATTGGTAGGTTGTATGCACAACAAGATCAAGTGGTGGTTCAAAGAAAGGAAAAGGTAGTGGGTGATGTTTCAAATACACAATACTTGGCTTAAAATGAGGAGTAGTAGACACGTCATTAAAAAAAGAAAAAATAGAACAAAATGGAAAGACACAAAATTAGGACTAAATGGAAAGAAATATTCATTTAAAAAAATCACATTGAAAAAAATACAAAGCTCGTCAGCACCCGTATCATAACACACAAACCCTTTATGAGAGTTAATATAGCCAAGAAAGCATACTAAACGAATTAAGTAGTAAGCTTATGACATCTAAAAAATGATGATTCTTATATTCATCGACCCTATTTTATTGAGGGGTGTAAGGACATGAACGCTGAGAGAGAATACCTTTATATTTTAATAGAGATTGAAAATCACGAGATATGTATTGTCCCATAGAATCCGAGCATAAGACCTCAATACATGTTTAAAATTAGGTTCCTATATAGCTAACAAATTTTTGAAAGGTTAAGAATATATCATCTTTAGAACAAAGGAAATATACCTATGTGAAATGACTGTAATTATCAGTAAATATCATAAAATACATGTATTGAGCATGAGAAAGAACATGACTCATAACCCAAACATTATAATAAATAATTTCAAAACATGTAAAAGCACAACTAACCTATAAATGAAAAGGTAGATTTGCTTTTGCCAAGTTTACAAGAAGTATAATCAAATAACAATGAAAAAAACTCATTTGTATTATTCAAATAGTCATGTTTCATTAGATGTGTCAGAATTACAGAGTTAGGATGACCCAATTTATTATGCAAAAATTAACTATTATTATTACCAATAGCAAAACAATCAATAAAAATTGAACAAGGAAAGGAAAGGAATGAAGAGGGGGAGGCATCTCATTTTAGGCTCTTTTGCTATCTTTTATACTAACATTTGATCCTGCACACAATAACCAAAACAAAAGGAGCAACTTTTTTTTTATTAATTGTCCAACTGGAATAAGATTGACAGATAAATCAGGAGACACAAACACATTAGTAAAAGATGACCCCAAATTGCCAACCACTGTAATAGGAAGAGTACAATCATCGGTGATTTGAATATGTTGCTTACCATCATACTTACAAACATCATGTAAAGTAGTCGGACTATCAGTCATATGATTGGAAGTTGCAGAGTCAATTAACCAAAGATAAGTAAAAAGATGTTTCTTACCTCGAGACCAAGAAGACAGAGCAAAAATAATCATATGTAAAACCTGCTCGAGAGTAATATTAGAAGAAAAGCTCAAAATAGTGGTATGAGTGAAAAGTGTAAGCATAAAAGTGGATTGAACAACAATATAAAGAGCATAAACAAATTAGTTCTGAGGAAGGACATGACAATCCTTAATAATATAACATTTATTCTTGCAATAACTATAGAACTTCTTGGTGTCATATTTTGCAATGTGCCTAATTTCCTTGCAGCTATAACACCATGTTGGAGATCTAGATCGTCCTCTGCCTTTAGTAGCGTAGGCCATATTAATCATCTTTAAACCACCAGTACCTTGAGCAAGGTTAAATTATGAGGTAAGACATTGTTCTTCACGCAAAAGTTCACCGAGGAAAACCTCCAAAGATGGAACAAGTTGGTGACTGATTAACTCATCTCGTGTACTTTCAAACTCAGGTCAAAGCTTTATCAAGAATTGATCTCGCTGGCTCTCAAAGTGAACCACTTGTAATGCTGTTAAAGCTTCTTTAGGAATTTAAGAATGCATCAACCCAAAATAATCATTACATTAATTAATAAAGCCATAATAAAAAATTTCGATAGAGATATTCCTCTAGCGATTGCTTTTATGTCGAATTCCAATTGAAACTTTTGGGTAGAATTATCTTAATAATAAATTTGCTGAAAGGAATCCCACATAGTTGTAGCAGTTGTGAACCCATGGAGATTGTTAATCATATAAGGTTCAATAGAGCTGATGAGTTAGGAAACAATTTTGGCATCTTCGTCTTCCAATGAATTAAGTTCCTTAGGATCAGTAGGAGTCATAGAAAACTCATCCAAATGACCCTATAACTCATTCCTTTTCATAAACATCCAGAACTGGAATTCTCAACTAACACAATTTTTGTCAGTAAGGCATACAATAGAATTTTCTCTTGATATAATAACCACCAAAAAAATTATCTGGACAACAAAAAATCACCACACAACCAAGAAGCTAAGATATTGTTGAGAGCTCTACAACGAGAAATTGAACCTCCAAACCAAAGAACCACTTCTTCCAATACTTAGAAGAATATCGAAGATCTATTTTTTACCGTTACCTATAAAAAAGTACCACAAGCAAAAACAAGAAACCAAAAAATTCAACCAAGACAAGAGAATACTGTGAAAAGAATTCAAGGCTTTGATACTATGTCAATAAGGGTTTTAGTTTGAATGCCTCTCCTTGTGAGAGTTGCCTGCCTTCTTTATATATTAAAAATATGGCACATCACAAGGTTCAAAATAAGCCATTACATAGTACTATACAAGGTAAGAGTAAAGCTATCAATTATATTCCTATATATAGCTAGATTAAATAAGGTATAACATATCAAGTCATCGATTCTGCTCACAACTATAGCTTTGATGAAGAATTTAAAGTTGAATCCTTATTATTATGGACCTCATTTGATGTTGTAAAGAATTGGGAAGCTTATTTATAAGTTGGAGTTGCTCAATGTCTGTCAAGCAAAGCCGACTTAAGCTAAGGGTCACTTGGGCAATGGTCCAAGGCCCCTACTTAATAAAATACCTCAATAATAAGTAAGGTATATTTGCAATTATGCTTTTATAAATTAAAGATTGTCCATTCTTAACAAAAAGCCTCATGTACAAAATAAAGATTACTTAAAGCCCTACTTGCCAAACATACATAAAAAAAATAAGATATTTTAAAAAGCCTCATTTATAGTTTTGTCCAAGGTCTCATTAACCATAAATTGTTTTTGTCGTCAGGTATTCTAATGTTTCTTGTTTCATAAGATGATACTATTACTATCACCCTACCAGTATTGGATGATGATGGTGAATTCAAGACACATCCAGAAGCAATTTTCGTTCGTGAGAAAATGAAGAAAGGTAATGTTATTGTGGTCATCGGCTAGGGCAGTAGACTAGTTTGTCCAAGGATGATGTCATTTAGGAATAATTGCAAGAACAAGAGGAGCAATTTTCAAATTTCAACATATATCCTTGGAAGGGGTATGTTAAAAGGGTCATTAATAGAATCTTTAGTTTTAGTTTTAGTTTTAGTTTTATGAAGTCTTTGGTTAAAATGTCTTGTTTTGATGAATGATTTGCACGTGAATGAATTGTAAATAAACAGTTATAGTTGTTGACTATTAGTTGTTAGACAACTCTATTTTATTTGTAGAAACTTAAAAAATGTTAGATAGGATGTAAACGAAGAGGTAAATTCATTGAAGAAATAATAAAAGTCATCTTAGTGTTACAACTAACAACTCTCTCTCTCTCTATTTCTCTTTTTCTTCCCTTTTTCCTTCTTCATTGTCACGAGTTACGCAATTAACATCTCTCCTAGAAAAGTAAAAATATATGTTGCAATTCTAGGGAGTTTCTATGAATACAAATTAAGTATTACTCTAAAAGGTGTGAGTTTTTCACTGTGCAAGGCTCCAATGTTCATCCTCTCATACATTATTGTGGATGAGCTATGCAAAATTTTATATTTGTTCAACTTGGTCCTCAAACTTTTTTTTGGCGATTCAGTCCTAATTGAAGACTAATTGACTTTGATTTCTTATGAAAAGGTAGGATTGAAAGAAGAGGGACCGAAATGAAAAAGGCGTTAAACATGGTTGGCACGCCATAAATTTTGCAAAAGATGCATTTTGGTCTTTGAACAAATCACGTAAATTATACAATTTTAGTACCTCAATATTTTTTCAATTCAATTTTGGTACAAAAGTTTATTTTTGTTATTTTTTAGTTCCTAGCATAGTTATTAAACCTAGACCGGCCCGGCAGGCCGACCCGGTAGCTGGACCAATCCGGGTAAGGCAAAAGACCGGGATGAGAAAAAACCTGACAAAACAGGTTGACCCGCCCGGGTTGTCCCGTGACCCGGGTGACCCAGCAAAACCAGGTTGAGAACCCTTTTTTTTCAAATGTATTTTTTCTCCTAGCTAGAAACCCCTTTTTATATATTTTTTAGTTGGTTATTAACCCTTTTCAAAGTTCACTATATAAATACTAGAAGAATATTTTATTTTTTCAATGTGGGATTTGAAGTCTTTTGGTATATATACTCTATGTTCACAAGAAAAAAATTATTTTTTCAATGTGGGATTTGAAGCCCTTTAGTATATATACTCTATGTTCACAAGAAAAAAAGTTATGTTTTTCAATGTTGGATAAAAAAACCTTTTTGGTTTAAATACTTCAACTTAAAAGGATAACATATTAACATAGTATTTTTTCAATATAAAATAAAAAACCTTTTGAAATAATCTTTTAAACTTCATTATTCATAACACGTATAGTCTATATTCAAATGGATTGTTTCTTAATTTTTTTCATATGAAATATTAAATTTTCAAATTTTTTTTTAAATTTTTACAGGTTGACCCGGGTCAACCCGTGTAACTCGGGACCCGGTTCCTTGGCCAAGTCAACCCCTAGTTCGGGTCTAATAATTATGATTCCTAGTTGAGAGGGGAGATAGAGAGGTCATTGGATTCCAGTGGTAAAGAGAGAAAAGTGTTGTTAGCACCAATTGAGGCCACCAAAACAAACGATATTTGTGTCAAATGGTTTTATTTGATTAGAAGAGTTTATAGTAGGTTTCTTTTCACCTTTAAAGTCCGTGAAAAAATATATCTGAGCTCGGGTTGATTTTTGAATTCGGGTTAATTTTGGTTTTCGGGGCGGTTTTTAGGGTTTTTGAGACCATGAATAGGTTTATCACGGTTCTTATGGTGTTTTGGGTCAAAGAAGTTTGAAAAATAGGTTTTTAGGTAAAAGAAACTTAAGCCCTGATTTCCTGGCCACTACAGTGGCCGAAATCTGGACACATTAGACGACATGTCGTCTAATGTTTTTAAAAAAACTTTAGGGCAGACGACATGTTATCCACTCTAGTTGCAAACAAAAAAAAAAATTAAGGGCCTAATTGCATCTTTTTCCCTTTTATTTTATTCAATCAATTTAATTTGTACCTCTATTTTTATTATCATTTGCTTAAATAAGAAGATTATTTTAATAAAAAAAAAATTAGCAAACACAACCAGGTAAATGTCCTGTCTTTCGAGATTAAATATCTTGATCTACATCTATCTCTTAATTTTTCAACTTTTATTTTTAGGTATCGTTAATAACTTTTTATTCATTTATTCGCACACATAGTTCTCGATTTATTTGATTATATATATGCATAAATGTTTTTATTTGAACTTAGCTTTTTAAAATTATAAAAATGCATTGAAAAAACTTGTATATACAGTTTTTTATATGAAATAAAAATATCTAACCCGCAATATAGCACAAATTATATAACTAGTTTGATCTATTTTCTATTGTATAAATCAAAAACACTATAATGTCATTTTGAAATGACTTTTAATTTATTTTTTTATTTTTTTGTATCGTTTTAATTATTATTTAATATAATGATGTCAAAAATAATTTTAAAAAATAAAAAATATATTATTTTAATATATTTCTAAATAAAAAATTATTTAAAAATAATCATTACTATATTCTTAAACACCTAAAAGATATCATAAGAAAATATAAGTCAAACAATCAAATTATGTGTTGTTACTAGCAGAACCTACAGTTTTACCTTTTTGTTT
>Ga0325410_1005850_pt1 | contig 13548 bp, 14 predicted proteins | sample PopdelMetagenome_16_FD_206182 | JGI IMG/M metagenome (GOLD analysis project Ga0325410, IMG submission 206182) | Populus deltoides microbial communities from Bellville, Georgia, United States - Xylem-PdIQD-R3 | ecosystem: Host-associated > Plants > Phyllosphere > Stem > Wood/Secondary xylem... | reverse complement strand
ATGATCAGTTCTGATTTCTGTAGGTGGATGTGTGCTTGTGACCAAGGTTTGTTCTCTTGATAATTTTCTGATTTTATTAAATTTCGTTTGATAGTTTTCTGTTTTCTTTTGCTTTAGCCTAGATAACTTTCAAACCTCCTCCCAAATTGCATATCATCTTGCATAAAAATCTAACCTGAACTTCCTCGTGGGATCGACCCCTTGCTTGCTCTATACTATCTTGTGTGTTGTGTTTGAAGCTAGGGTAATTAATTTGTACGACCGCGACATCGCAACGAAACCGAACCGACCAACCAGTTCAAACTGATAATTTTAGGTCGGTTTAGTTCAATTTTTTTTCCTTTGAAAACTAGTTGGACCTGTTTCAAAGTAATTATGTTTTTTTTTTATATAGCTTTTTTTGGGTATTTTTGTATAATGGCTCAAATGTGTTTTAATCTCTTTTTTTTTTGCTTTTATTTGTTATTGGTTTAAACTATGACTTTTTTATATTAACTTTTAATTTGTTATGGGTTTAGCCTGTCAAATCTTTTTTTTTTTTATCATTACACATTAATGCGAAGAAAATTTAAGGACTAAATTGAATGTATATCAAAGTTTAATTAAGGACTTTGTTGAGATTTGTTTTAAAAAAGATTGAACTAAACTTTGACCATTTGTTTCAACCTAATCCTGCTACCAACCTTGCCACTGAAAAGAAAAAAAAATGTAAGATAAAGCATTTGCATAAGGTGTCTACAAAGCAAGGAATTTCATAATATAAATCCATAACAAATTGTTATTATAAGAGAAACACGAGATACCATGTGGATAAGTATTAATAAAACAACTTTAGAATCAATAGTGTCATAAAGTTCATTCATATTTCTAGTAGTACCAAATCGCAAAGTTCTGATTCTTAATCGATGTCTAAGTGAATGCTTGCCTTTGAATAAACATACAACAAACCAAGTTCAGCCCAAAACCAAATATCCAATAACTACATTAGCTTTGTCCTACCTAATAGCATAAAGAACATCCCAATATTTTGATTAGAGCATCCTACATGACTAAACATGGTGAGCATCCTACATGAGAACTCTAAAATAAATCGATGCTTGAACAAAATAAAATTCCAATTTTCATACTAAAGCAACCATTATAGTGTCTTTAGAAAGGGCATGTAAAAATATTAGCATACGTAAGACTTTTAATGCTAAATGCAGACTATAAAACAAAATATTCAAGGAATTCCCTAACATTTCAAAGCATGATGCTCCAATAATCTTATCACTCTCATAACTAAGATTCCATAATTTTCACTAGTTTCACATAGGAATATAATAAAACAAATCCTTGCTTAAAATTACCCCTCCTTCTTGCTATATACAATAAACAATAAAACCTCAATAGTCAATATCAACCAATAGGACAAAAAAATCCATGAACCCAACAAAGCCAAGATAGCAATAAAGTACTAATTTAGCTTGTTCAAAGTATGTGAAAGTAAATAATAGTAGCATCCATGCACATTCTTAAAACATACAAAACTAGAAAACCCAAAAAATGAATAATACCAAGTTCAAAGCTTTATTCATCCAATAATCTAAGTAACACAAGAAAGAGCTAAAGTTCTCTCCTTTCCTTTTTTTTTTCTCCCAAACCAAACACACCTTTATAATAATAACCAAAATAGATCATAAAAGCAAGAAACGCAGTGATTTGAAAATATGGATTTATCATAAAATTTAGATGAAATCTCATGATTTGCCATAAAGAACATCACACCTTTCCCACCGCTTCCAACAGCCATGGTGAAACACCTATCCTCGTTAAACATTAATGTAGCTATACAAATTGAGACAACAATAAGTAAGCATTTTCATGGAAAAGTAATGAGAGGCGAAACAAATCCATCAAGGGGAATGAAACAAACAAAAAAAAAAAACTAGCATCTCCAAGCAAACTATAAATAAACAATCAAAATTAAATTGGAAAAAGAAAAGTTTGGAAAGAAAAAAGACCCAAGAGTGTGCAGCTGCATAAAGCCTTCAAGGAGAATGAAAAAAATCCATCAACATCAACAAATGAAAAAAAATAGAGACAAATTAACCATGTGTACTATTAATAAAAAAAAAACCCATTGATTAAGATGGAAAGAGAGAGCATATTTCAATTATTTGAAAAAGAAAAGGAAAAAATAGAAGAATAAAACAAAAATTGGTCTTGTTGATCAGATAGAGAGATAGAATGAGAAAAAAAAGGTTTGTGATGAGAGGGTTAGAGGTGGGCAACTAAAGCCTGAGGTTGTGTCTTTGTTAAATTTTCAGGGTTTGGTTTTTTTGTTTTGATAAAATGTAAGAATATATAAAAGATAAAAAAATTACATCTCTGATAACCCGTAGGAAACTAGAAAATAAAACATAAAATAAAACCCAGATTGGAACAAAGGGAACAGGCTCCCTAGACAAAAAAAAAAACCAAAAAGTTGTCAAAAGATGGTTAGACTGGGAACCTGATCCTAGGGGAGGTGCCCATCCTAACCAAATAATACAACTAGAAACCAAGAAATAACCATAAAAATACATATAATACAAAGAGGTATATAGGGACAAAGACCTAAAGACCATAATGTCGGGCCCAGCAGCAAAATTCCAACACGTTAAACATGTATGGCCAAGACATCGCCATGCAATCATGTAGCGGAAGGAGAGTGATTATCCTGGAAATGAAGAACCATGAAGAACTGAATTTGAAACTTGGGGAAGACAGCATCAACTGGCTTGGAAACATGCTCCAACCATGAAGATTGAGATCTCTTTCTTCCTGTAAACAAAACTGAGTAGAAGAAAACCCAATTACAAAAATAGCTGTAGTAAGCGACAAAGATTAACACCTTTCTTATGCAGCAACATAGTAAAAAGAGTATTCTTTTTCATGGAAGTGCAAAATTGTGTAGAAAAGTATTTGAAATCTTTGGAATGTGGCATCTATAGATGAGGACTTGTGTATAAAGATGCGGTTGTTTCTTTCACCCCAAATTAAATACACAAGCAGGGCAAGGGACACTAGTTTCATTCGCAGCTGCAACTTTTTACTCTTACCATTGAGACCTCTGATGGCACTGGAAAGTGTGGACATAGCCTGATTTATTCTTAACCAGTTCTTAGCTCAACTCTATAGTAATGAAGTCTAGTCGCAGTTGAAAAAAAGATGAGCATGTGTCTCGTCATCTCTATTGTATAAAGAACAAAGAGTTTCTGTGGAGAGGTAGCTGAGTTGATCCTTTATTTAGAGTCTACCAAGGGCTGCGAGCCATATAATGAATTTAGTCCGAGGTAGTGACCACTCCTCCCAAACAACCCTAGTCCACTAGACACTCTCACCTTTAAACCTGAAGAACTCATAAGCATTAACAAGAAATGTCCCCGAACCAGTATGCCAACTTTCAAGAGTATTGATTGCAGCAAGAATGCCTCTGCATTGTTTTACCAGCTGGTTTTTAAGAGTGCAGATGGACTTCCATAGAGGTGATGAAGTGCTCCTTACACCCACAACCCAGATTGTGGTATGAGGAATGTAATAGTGTATCACCCAACATATCCACAAAGAGTCTGATTTAAGGTGAAAGTTCCATAACTGCTTTGCCAAAAAACCTTTATTTCTTGCCCTGATATCTAGGAGAGCCAGGCCATCTTCCTGTTCGGGAAGACACACCTTTTGCTAGGAGACAAGAGTAGAGTGAGGCGAACAAGTGTTTCCGGACCAGAGAAAGCTACGATAGATGTTATTGATCTTGGTAATAACTATACCAGGAATCAGAAAGATACTGAGCCAGAATTGAACCATGCCATGCAGAACTGATCTAGCTCAAGGTGACTAGCATAGGAGAGGTGCTTCCCCATCCAACTCTGAATATATGATTCCGATTTCTGCAGGAGAGGGGAGAATTGGCTAACCAATAATCTGTGAAGACTTTGAGGGACCCCAAGATATGGGAAAGGAAAACTCCCTTTTGAAAAGCCAGTAAGGCACAAGATGGCAAGCTTAACACTTCCCCCACTCCACCAAAGTATATAGAGGACTTCACATCATTAGTATCAAGGCCGGACATTCATCTAAAAGCAAGAAGCTGCTGGTTTAATATGCTAACTGACTGCATATCACACCGGTAGAGTAATAGGACAACATCTGTAAAAGCTAAATGGTTGACCCCTAGAGCACAACATTTAGGGTGGAAATTGAAATCGATGTGATGCGTACTTTGTTTAAGCATCCAGGAAAAGTATTCCATACAAGCAATAAAAGATAGGGGGAAAGCAGATCTCCTTGATGAACTCCACATTGCTCTTTAAAGAAACCATATAAATCCCTATTAACATCAATAGAAAAGATGCAATCTCAACACATTGCATAAGGAGACGAACAAAACGAGGAGGGGAACCCAATAACAGCAGGACTTATCGTAGAAAAGACCACTGAACAGAGTCAAAAGCCTTTCTGAAATCAATCTTGATAATAATCTAGGGGATGCCCTCTTCCTCCCATAATGTCGTAGAAGCTCCACATGAGGTGGATATTGTCAGCCATATTCGTTCCTCCTAGAAAAGCATTCCGGGCAGGGCTGATGATATCCTGAAGAACATGTGCCATTCTCCTCGCAAGAATCTTGGAATTAACCTTGTAAATAACATTGCAATAAGAAATCAGTTGAAAATCTCCTATCAAGTTAGCATTGGATGATTTTGGAACAAGGGCAATGATCGAATGGTTGACATGCTTGAGCAACTCTCCAGATGCAAAAAAGTCCTTGACTGCAGCACAGAAATCACCGCCAACTATACTCCATGCTTTCTTGAAGAACAGGGATAAGTATCCATTTGGCCCTGGGGGCCTTCTCATTGCCAATGCTGAAAAGAGTTTGCTGGATAAGTAAACATGCCAGTAATATGATTTATCCTATGCTTTTGGCTTAGCAAAACATGGAAGAAATGAGTGTCTTTGTCCGCTTCCTTTAAAAAAGTGAATTTGAGTTTCTGCCCATAGTAACTCTGCTCCGCTAACTTGAGGTTCAAAAGCTGTGATCTAAGATGCTTGTCCCGAGTCTAAAGATGGATGTTATCACGGTTTTGATGAAAAAGGGATTGAAGGCTATCCAGTTCTTCCTCAGCCCTGGTAACTCGTTGAGAGATGTGACTATAATGAAGTTTGTTAAGCTCCTTCAAAGGCCTTTTCAACAGTTTCAGCTTCCGACACAAAGTGAACATATAGGAACCATAAACAAGAGTATTCTAGCATTACTTGGTCAACTCCAAGAATTGAGAGTGATTAGCCCACATGTTAAAAAATTTGAAGTTCCTATTCCTGCAAGGCTGCCGTGAACTTAGTTGAACAGAAGAAGGGAGTGGTCTGAGAAAGCCCTGGGGGTATCAAAATGAACCTGAGCCTGCTGCTGCAAAGTGGACCAATGAGTGTTGACCATAACTCTATCAATTTTGCTCTAGACATGTCCATTTGACCAGGTGAATAGGCAGCCAGTCAAGTTTAAATCAGCAAGACCCAGGTCAGACCAACAATCCCTAAAGTCTGTAACCTTATAGTTGGAAATAGGAGCTCCATTATATTTATCCTCAAATTAAAATAACCAAGAACCAACCATGGAGAGTTAGGACTCAACCTCTGCAGATCATCCCATAGGGATCTCCAAAGAGAAATAATGTTGAAGCCATAAACAAAAGAAGCTGTGAAACTGTAATCACTTTCTAAACAAGTAATAAGAACATGCACTACTTGAGTAGAAAAATAAAACAAAACAACATTTACAGTACTGGGGTTCTAGAAAAGAATAATTCTGGCAGTGGAGGCCACCTCACTATTACTAATACACTTCCAAGACTTAAGCCAAAATCTATGCATGAGACCAAATCTGGAAGAGGATAGCTTGGTCTCTAAAAGGCAACAAACATCAATCTTCTTTCTTTTCATAAGGCTAACAACCTCATGCTATTTCAAAGGGCTATTGAGCTCTCTGACATTCTAGCATTGGATAATCATCATTTGACAGGAGTGGCAGGTGGACCCTTACCACTTCCTTAGGCTTTGTTGGCATGCTTACGTTCTCCACTTCTAGTAGTGACTTCGGCAGAAGTCCTTGCATATAACTCCATAATATTTACATTGTTGCCTTTGGAGCTTAGAAGTTTTTTGGTGTGCTTTCCTCACACAATCTCCCATTCATCAGCTTCCACGTGTATGGGATCTAAGCAAGTATCCTCAACCACTGTTTTTCCCCTATCATTCCCCTTATTGTCGTGTGCAACCTCTGTTTGCCCCTTGTCATTCCCTTTATTGGTGTGTGTAGCCTTTGTTTTCCCCTTGTCATGCCCCTTGTTAATGTGCACAACCATCCCCAAATGCTGAAAAGCACTAACTTGCTGCACCTGAGGAGGGCCAGTAGGAGGGGCAACCATATCTGAGGAGCCCTCTATATCAGGGTCAATAGGTGTAGAGAATTTAGTACATACTCCAGTAGAGTGTCCAAAGAACCCGACAACGTTTGCAAAATTTCAGTGAAGTTTCATATACAACAAATTGATTTAGAGTAGTGTCGTTAGGAAGACAAATAGGGATAGAGCTAGACAGATTATCCAGTAAATCAAGCTCAATCAAGACTCTAGCAAAGGATAGCCGCTCCATAGTGATTGAGACTCTAGCAAAGGATAGCCGCTCCATAGTAGCTATAAGCTTGTCACTCTGTAATGGCTTTCCAAGGACACTAGCTATCTTGGAGAGACCCTGAACTGACGAGCATTTCAGTGGGAGGTTTGGAAATTTCACCCAAACAGGCACTTTGGTCATATCTTTAGCAGAGAAATCAAAGTATTCTGACATGGGTTTCAAAAGAAGAGGATGACTATAGAACAAATAAGGCCCTTCAGCAAGAACAACTAGTTTATCATCAACATTTTTAAATTGATACACTAACCAGCCAGATTCATGGATAGTTAACTTGGCTTCACAGTGCCAAGTATCCGAGATAATGCTGCTCAAAGCTTTATAACCCGAAAACTTGCCAGCAACATAGCCCATAATGCATAAATTCCAAATATCAGAGTGACTGGTCAAGTCATCATCAAGAAGAGTACAAGTTTTGATAGTGCTAATCTCAGAAAAATGAAACAGTTTAGGGTAAACATTTAGGTTATCGCAGTAACTCCAGACTTTTTAGGTACAACTTGGGTAAGACTTACCCATTTGCTGTCAGAATTAGGATAAATGATTCCATTATCTAGAAGCTTAATTACTTCATTCCTCACTACTTCTTTCATATTAGGATTAAGCCTTCGTTGCATTTCTTTAGAGGGTTTAGCATTTTCCTCCAAATAAATCTTGTGTGTGCAAATCAAAGGACTAATTCCTTTTATGTCAGCTATGGTCCATCCTAATGCATTTTTGTGCATTTTCAGAGTTTGTAATAACTTACCTTCTTGATGAACATTAAGTTTGGAAGAAATTATTACCGGAAAAGTTTCATTTTCTCCCAAAAATGAGTATTTGAGATTAAATGGTAATGGCTTCAAATCGGGTTTTGGTGGTTGAACACTTGAAGGTATGGACTCAATTGATCGTGGTGGCAATTCCTCAATTTTTGATCTCCAACTATTTGCCTTTGACTCTTCCTAAAAATAAACCATTTGCAAATCTTCAGATTCATTAAACTCAGTTTCACTGGAAGAATTTTTAAATTGATCATAAATTATTTTTTGAATAAAATCTATTTCCTGTAAATCATTATCATCTTCAGGTTGCTTGCAAATGTTAAAAACATTCATCTCCAATGTCATGTTTCCAAAAGATAACTTCATCACTCCATTCTTACAATTAATCAATGCATTAGAAGTTGCAAGAAATGGATGTCCTAAAATAACAGGAATTGAATTGCATGCTTCAACAGGTTGTGTATCCAAGACAATAAAATCCATAGGAAAGATGAATTTATCAACTTGTACTAACACATCTTCAACCATTCCTCTAGGCACTTTTACAGATCTATCAGTAAGTAAAAGAGTTACAGAAGTAGGTTTTAACTCACCTAAATTGAGACTTTGAAAAGCTGAATATGGAAGTAAATTCACACTAGCTCCAAGATCAAGTAAAGCTCTATCAATTTTATGTTCTCCAATAAAACAAGAAATTATAGGACAACCAGGGTCTTTATATTTCAAAGCATTATCGTTTTAAAGAATGTCACTTACTTATTCGGCTAAAAAGGCTTTCTTTTTAACATTCGGTTTTCGCTTCACAGCGCACAGATCTTTCAAAAATTTAGTATAAAACGGTACCTGTTTAATAGCATTTAACAAAGGTATATTGATCTTTACCTATTTGAAAATTTCAAAGATTTTAGAATTGTGATTGACTTTTCTTTGTTTGGTCATGGCATGAGGAAATGGAAGTGCTGGTGGGGAATCAGTCTCCTCCTTGCAATGTTCAGGTTCAACCCTTTCCTTACCCTCAGAGACTAAGTCATCTTTTTTCTCACAAGGTTCAAGAATGAGTTTTTCAATAACCTTACCACTGCGGAGAGTAGTGACTGATTTGACTTGATCCATATGTTGGCTTCCGGAACTACTTGCACTTGAATTGTATTGCCGTTTGGGATTTTGTTGGGGTTGAGATGGAAACTTACCTTTCTCCTGAAAACTGAGAGCAGATGTGAACTTTGCAAGAGTATCTTTCAAATCAGCCATGGTTTGAGCATTTTGAGTGTTGATTGTCTTTTGCTTTTAAATGAATGCATGTAGTGTTTCCTCAAGATTTTTTCTAGGAGGGGGGACATAAGGAGGTGCATATCCATGAGAATTTTGAAATTATGTTGTGCTTGAAATGGTGGCTGTAAAGTTTGTGCATTATTGTTACCACTCTTCAAACTGAAATTTGGGTGATTTCTCCATCCAGGATTATATGTTTGTGAGTATGGGTTATGACTTGGCCTTTGGTAACTATTTAAAGCATTGACTTGTTCATAGAGACATTCTTTAAAAGAAGGCAAAGTTGGACAATCATTTGAGTGTTCATTAGTTTCACAAATTTGACACACAATTTCTTAAACAGATTTTATTTTACCACTCTTTTTTAGTTCTAGTGTCTCGAGTTTTCTAGTTAAAGATGCAAATTTGGCTTGGAAGTCATGATCTTCCCTAAGGTTGTACATGCCTCCATTAGATGTATGAGGTTGAGTTTTACCCGGTGCCTCACACGTACCTGTGGTGTCCCAATTTTGAGCATTTTCATCTAGCAAGTCTAGGTACTCCATTGCTTCATCAGGGTCTTTATCTTCAAAAGTTCCATTGCACATCAATTCCACCATTTGCCTATCTTTAGGTGTTAACCCTTCATAAAATTGTGAAGCAAATCTCCATGTTTCAAAACCATGATGAGGACAGGTATTAAGTAAGTCTTTATATCTATTTCAACACTTGTAAAATGTTTCTCCTGGTTTTTGTGTGAAAGTGGTGATTTGTCTTTTGAAAGAGTTTTTTCTGTGAGACGAAAAAAATTTCTTTAAAAATTATTGTTGCATTTCATCCCAAGCACGAATGGATCCTGACCTAATATTTTGTAGCCATGTTTTAGCTTTATCTTTTAATGAAAAAGGAAAAAGCTTTAATCTGATGGTGTTCATGCTACAATTTAAGTCATTATAGGTGTTACAAACTTCTTCAAATTCTCTTAAATGCAAGTATGGATTTTCTAATTTTAAGCCATGAAAAGTGGGTAAAAGTTGAATAATACCTGGCTTAAAATTAAAATGAGATGCATCAGGAGGAAAAACAATACATGATGGTGCACTTGTTCTTGTTGGATTCATGTGATCTCTAAGTGTTCTCACATGATTATTCTCATTATTCTCATTATGAATTGACTGGTTATCTTCTTCGGCCATGTTTTCTAAAGAAAATGAGGATTTCCTAGAAAGTCTACCACTTAATGTACATGTCCAAACTCTCATGCAAGTGCAAAAGAAAAGAAAGAGAAAAAGAAAAAGAACAAAATTAGGAAAACAAATAAAAGTAAAGACAAAAGAAAATAAAAGAAATATAAAATTTATACAATACTTACCTCCCCGGCAATGGTGCTAAAAACTTGACCCGATCAAAGAGTTGATGTCTTATCCCAAGTGCAGGAGTGTCAAAGTAATAAATAACCTAGCAAGACCGGAGTCGAACCACATGGAGGTGAATTGTATAAATTACAATTAAAGAGAAAGATTTGAAGAGAATAATAACAGAAAAGGAGTTGAAGAGAGTTTTGGGAAGTGATATTGATGTAAGGATTAAACAATAATAAAACAGATGTCAAGGTTAGAGGATCCACTAATGGTATTTCAAATAAATATAATATAAACTCTTTTTATTACTCAATTGGAAACCACACATAAAGGAGGTTCCACTCGGATGATTTATCGTTAATGGCTCATTATAAAGTATTCACATGATCATATTAATCATCTTATCTAAGAAACACCATACTTATAAATATCATCAGGCATTCATGTTGTTAGCTTATGTTAACAAAAAATCAAGTTCCTATCATAATAACAATGTTGGCCGTATGAAGGATCAAGCATTTGATGTACCAAGTGTTATACAACACAAATCTAGATTAACCATTTAGCAAGCAAGGTATTAAGAATTAGTAAGATAAAAAGATAAGACATGTTAATAACAATCTTTCTTGGATATAAACATTGAAGTCCATGTTGAGTTTATATTATACCTATTCTAACACCATTAGTGAAACCTTTTCACCTTGACATAACTAACTTAGCTAAACATAATGAAGAAGAAGAACATAAATAAACAAGATAAGAACATGATTATGATATAAATTAACTAAGTATAGGAAAGGAAATGAAAAGGCATAAACAAGAGATTAATATAGCATGAAAGAAAACTTGAATATTACAAAGATATAAAAAGAGAAAGCAAGAACATGATTTTGATTTGAAAAATAATATGACTAAATACATGGCAAATGCCTCCTTTTATAGGCTAAGATTCAAAATTATTGATTGGTAGGCAACCACTGATTTGGTGGCTGATTTTGACATTGTTGGTTGCTGGTTCTTGATATTGTTGGCAGATTTTTGATATTATTGGTAGATTTTTGATATTGTTGGCTGATCAAAACATCATTGCTAAAATTAGAATTTGAGCCCTTTATTCCATGAAAGCTATGGGCAATTGTCTCAGATTTCCAACAAAAAAAGCCAGAGCTCATTTGGACTTCTAGAACTCAGGATATGAGCTGAAAACCAAACAGTGTTTGAGCTGCAGGACAGGTTCCGACTTCTCCGTTGTTGCTAAGATTTGAACTTGAAAATGGCAGAATTGAGTCTTGAACTCTCATGAAAGTTTTAGGTCCATGTCTTATCTTTCCATCCATATAAAGTGGACCTAAATCCGATTCTACAACTCCAATTATGATCAAATAACCGAATGGTGTTCCAGTTTGGAATTGAACCAGCATCTCTTCTCTTAGCCTAGTCCTCTTTTTGTCTCTTCATTTTCAATAGTTAATCACATTAATTAATCCTTTGAATTGTGAGATATACCTGCATTCAAAACAAGCATTTACCATAAATTAAAGATATATTATATTATCATACTTGTTATTATAAAACATGCTTTAGTTAGGGAATTTAACGATACTTTAGTGCAATACGATGATATAAAGCCTTAATGAGAATGCACTTTTAAGTATTAATCAATTCAGTTCTGATATAAAATTCTACTGAAATTTGCATCGAAATTTCGGCAAAGTCTCCCCTATATCAGAAGGTTCCAAGTTATCGATATATACCCTGTTTACACTTCTAATATCTCACATCTCATAACTCAATCACAACCCAATCATCCTGGGTCTCAATCCCACAAACATCATCATCATCATCATCATCACAACCACAACATATAAAACATACATTGAACAACAAATATCATTATAGGGGAATAAATGAGATAAACATGCATACATGAAACATGATTATATAAATTTTAGAATTAAGTTTATCTATTCAAGTTTAAAAATCAATTATATAAATTAAGTTATATAAATGTTTTAATATTTCAAAATATAAGGATATACTCCCTAGAACTAGATAACAAAAAGTGAACAAAAGCTAGAATCTACTCCTGTCGTGCATGCGATGGTCCTGAAACAAAATATATATTATTGAAACATGAATATCACAATAAGTATAGTAACACAAATATCCAACAATCTAAAAAGGCAAACATGTATTCATATTCTATTCACTTCTCTCTTTTTTGTTTCTTTTAGAACTCTTTCTCATTTAACTACTAAAACCGTTTCATCTTCTATTTCAACTTTCATTCAAGATTCCATAAGATCAACCACAACTATTTCTGCCTAACACATTGCTTATACCAATTTCATTGGTATCATCATCACCTCGTAGGCGTTGATGTATAGTTATCCCCTTACCGGGATCCATACATTTACCAAATGTATGTTAGTCGATGCATTGTGATCCCCTCACCCGGGATCCTGACATACACCAAATATATGCCAGCCGATACATGGTGATCCCCTTACCTGGGATCCTAACTTACACTAAATGTATGTTAGTCTATGCCCCATAGGCATCGATGCATGGTGATCCCGTTACCCGAGATCCTAACATACACTAAATGTATGCTAGTCCGTGCCAATTCCACCCATTAATATCGTCATTCCTTGTCCGACCCTAGTTATCATTAAAAATTTTCATTTCGACCATGGCTCATTTCTTTTGGAAGCTAAGATGTAATATCACACGTTCCCCGAAGGCAAATGACCCAATTTTCACCCTTAACACGTCTAAATGGTCGCTTTAGCGACTTTTGAAATCTGCCAGCTGATGCAACCATATTATTCAATAGTTTCACCCACATTTAACTAGTGTTTTGCCTATGTTTTATATATAAAATGCCTTGATATTCTTTGTTTTATGTTTTGAAGGCACTTTTGGATGAAATATGCAAAAAGGAGTAAATTGGAGATAATTGGCAGATTTGACCTTCAGTCGATGTTTTGTGCAGAGCGTAAGTTCTGGAGGTTGAAATGAAGTGATTCCAGTGGCATTAAAAAGCTAACATCCATACCTTTTTGGAAATCTAAGGCAAGAAAATGAAATAAGGAAGAACATGGAAATCGCAGCCTTCAAAGTCAAATCTCACAATCTGCCAGTGTTGACCTTCGGCTATTCCAACTTGAATATCTGAAGCTACAGAAGTCCAATTGATGCAAACTCAATGTTTTTGGATTCATGACTCAAATTTCTATAAACTTTCCAACTTTCAGCCAAAAACGATGTCATATGAGGGAGATATGATTTTTCAAAGATGGCATCTGAATTCTGCCAGCAAACAGGTTTCGTGAAGAAACGAGTCCAAATTACGTTCCGAAGCATCTAAACCGATATCCAAGTTTTTATTTCAGCAATTTAGCTCCTCTAAGTCAAATATTGAAGATTTCATGCAAGGCTATTTCTTTTTTTTTAGG
>Ga0325410_1005847_pt1 | contig 13551 bp, 6 predicted proteins | sample PopdelMetagenome_16_FD_206182 | JGI IMG/M metagenome (GOLD analysis project Ga0325410, IMG submission 206182) | Populus deltoides microbial communities from Bellville, Georgia, United States - Xylem-PdIQD-R3 | ecosystem: Host-associated > Plants > Phyllosphere > Stem > Wood/Secondary xylem... | reverse complement strand
TTTACAATTATGTTTTTTAAAGGTAATTTGTTTTTGTAAATTAGATTTTTTTTTTAGAGGAGTGATCTTGATTTCTTACTAATTATAATTACATTCTTTGGAAAGCATAATAAATTTCCATGATTTTCTTAATTTTTTTTTCTCTTTTGATTTTTTGAATCCTTTCCTAAATTAAAATTTGGCTGCCCATATTGCTTTTTTTTTTTTTATCATCCATATTTAAACTATATAATAAGATTTGACTACCCAAATAAAGCTTTTTTTTTTATCCGTCAAAATTAAAAAATTATTTAACTACTCATATAAATCCTTTCTTTTCTAATCATCCACGTCAAAACTAGAAAATGATTAGACATATTAGTTAATGAGACTAACCTGTAAATTATAAGATGCTAATAATTACCGTTCTAATTTATAGGAAGCTACTAATTACCCATATTAAGCTCTTTTTTTTATTCATCCATATCATCACTATAATAATATTTAACTACTAGTGTAATTTTTTTTTTTATCATCCACGTCAAAACTAAAAAATAATATGATATATTAGTGGATGAAATTAAGTTATAACTCATAGTTTTTAAACTCGGCTTGGTTCAAGACCCGGATTTCAAATTTTGACCGAATCATAAAATTGTCCGGGTTAATATTTTTTTTATCATCCACGTCAAAACTAAAAATTAATATGGTATATTAGTGGATGAAACCAAGCTATAACTCATAGTTTTCAGACTCGGCTTGGTTCAAGACCCGGGTCCTAAGTTTTGACAGGGTCACAAGGTTGTCCTGGTTAATTCTTTTTTTAATCAAAACGACGTCATTTTAGTAAAATAAAAGTCAATAGGTCGCAACCGGGTTTTTGACCGGGTCTTGCCGGGTCACATTGGGTTTTTCCTTCCTCTATTTTTTCTTCAACCTAGCCCGGTTCCAGCCCTAGATAGGGTCGACCCGCCGGGCCAGGCCGGGTTTCAAAACTATGCTATAACTTATAAAATGCTATTAATTATAACTATAACTTATATGATGCTACCAATTATCTATATTAATTTTTTTTTATCATCCACATCAAATCTAGAATAAAATTGGACTATTCATATAAATCTTGTTTTTATCCGTCAAAACTAAAAGATGATTTGACTACTCATATAAAGCTTTTATTTTCTAATCGTCCACGTCAGAACTGGAAAATGATATAACATTTAATTAATAAAACTAAGTTGTAATTTATATGATACTATTAATCACCGCTGTAATTTCTAAGATGTTACTAATTATAATGGTAACTTATAGGACCTGCTGATTATCTATATTAATTTTTTTTTTCTTTTTGTATAATCTGATCAAAAATATAATAAGATTTAACTACCTAAATAAAACTTTGTTTTTTATACGTCAAAACTAAAAGATGATTTGACTTTTTATATAAAAATTATTATTTTTAAATTGCACATCAAAATAAAAAAATAATATGATATATTAATTAATAAAATCAACCTATAATATATAAGATGTTGCTAATTAAAGCTCATACTAATGTGTTTTAAAAATCTATTTATTTTTATATTTTAAAAGTGATTTTTTAAAAAATAATTTTTTATTTTTTTAATTTCAATTTAATATTTTTATTTATTTTCAAATTATTAATGTAAAAAATAATTTAAAAAAATTATTATTTTAATATATTTTAAAATTAAAAACAATTTAAAACCGACTACAATAATACCCAGGCTGAAAGACACCAGCCTCTCTCGCAGCGAAATCTTTATATCTCACTCTACGACAAAAGATAACATGCAGTGGCTTGACAAGTAAATTAATCAAAAACCAAACCCATATTCATATAGCACTTCTCCAGGATCTATACAAACTTCTGCTCCTCATCCTCCTCCTCTTCCTCCTCCAACTCCCTTCACCCTCTCTCTCTCTCTCTCTCTCTCACAATGCAGCTTACTGTACTCCTTTCTCTACTTTTTCTCCTTTCCACCGCCACCACTATCACTTATGGCCACAACATTACTTCCATACTAGGCCAGCACCCATCTCTCTCCACTTTCAATCACTACCTCACCCTAACCCACCTCGCCGGAGAAATCAATCGGCGTACAACCATCACCGTCTGTGTCGTCGACAACGCAGCCATGTCTGAAATCCTTTCAAAAAAGCCATCAATCTCCACCATCAAAAACATCCTTTCCCTCCACGTCCTCTTGGATTACTTCGGTACCAAGAAGCTCCACCAGATAAGAGACGGCACCGCGTTGGCAGCCACCATGTTCCAGGCCACCGGGTCAGCTCCTGGGTCTACCGGGTTCGTTAACATTACGGATGTTAAAGGAGGGAAAGTGGCTTTTGGACCGAAAGATAATGGAGGGAACCTTGATGTGTTTTATGTCAAGTCTGTAGAGGAGATACCCTACAACATTTCAGTTATACAGATCAGTAAACTGTTGCCATCGGATGTGGCGGCGGCGCCCACACCAGAGCCAAGTGCTATGAATATAACGGATATAATGTCAGCTCATGGGTGTAAGGTTTTTGCTGATACTTTGATTGCAAACCCTGATGCTTCAAAGACATATCAGGTACTCTATATTGCTTTTCAATTCCTTTTTTTTTTTTCTTGAGATCTAGTTAACTGCTTTTAAAGAGAAATTATTACTCAACTATGATTTAATATTCTTAATAATGAATAAAAAAGATATACTGATTTTTAGTTTTTAGGAAATTGAAATTATAATAGGAAAAATCCCCATATATGCATTAATCTCAAATTAAATTCGAAGGAATTGCTATAATGTTGACCTTTCTTTTATTTCTATTTTATCAGGCGGAGCAATTGATTTGATTAATTAATTGGTGAATGGGATTCAATGAATTATTAATCGCTGCTTTTTCCTCTAGATCTTGGGTGTAAATAAAAGATATTGATGTTTAAATGTTTTCTTTGGAAAAACTAGATAGATTGGGCCAATTCCTTTGTGATTTTAAATATTCTAGTTAGATATGAACTTGCTTGCAAGGTATCATTTTAAAAATAAAATAAAAATTAATTTAAAAAAAAGGCTCACGATCTGGGTTTTTTCCACTATCTATCTTTGAAAAACTTCGTATGATTGATTCGGAAAAACAGTTTATATGTAGAAAATGCCTTACAGAGTGAGCTATGACCCCAATAATTCAAAAAAGCAATCAATTAGGACAAGTGAGATTCAACAACTCGCACGTGCAGATGGGGGACACACTGTGACCAAACTGTGAACTTTTGAGTTTTGACTCTTCTATGCTCTTTTTCAATGTTTCTTCTCAGCATCCACTTTTTTCTTCTTCTTTTTTTTTTCAAGTGTTCTTGTTTTTTTATTACAAGTTGATTTTTTTGTTTTAAATAATTATTATTTTAGTGTTTTTAGATCGTTTTAACATGTTAAAGTCAAAAATGAATTTAAAAAAATAAATAAAAATTATTTTAATTTTTTTTAAAGCAAACTTTAAAAAGTTTAAACAACTTTCCATCGAATTGCTTGCACTGTTATTCTGTCTCAAGTTGAAAACCATCAAATGTAATTGCAACATAGACTTGATTTCTTCGTTTATTTTTTCAAGGTTATTAGTAACAATTTTGAATGTCATGGGCCTCGTGGCTATGTTTGGTTCAGGACACTATTGATGGAGGATTAACAGTGTTTTGCCCTCTTGACGATCCATTTAAGGCCTTTTTACCAAAATTCAAGAATTTAACAGCTTCTGGCAAAGAGTCACTCCTTCAATTCTTCGGTGTTCCTGTTTATCAGTCATTAGCAATGTTAAAATCCAACAATGGAATCATGAACACCTTAGCTACAAATGGGGATAAGAAGTTTGATTTCACAGTGCAAAATGATGGCGAGGATGTGACCCTCAAGACAAGGGGTACCACTGCAAAAATAGTTGGGACTTTGATCGATGAGCAGCCACTTGCTATATACTCCATTGATAAGGTCTTGTTGCCCAAGGAATTGTTTAAAGCAGCACTGACCCCAGCTCCAGCACCTGCCCCGGAGGAGGCGGCAGATGCGCCAAAATCTAGCAAGCATAAGAAGCCCTCCACCGATGATGCGCCATCAGACTCACCAGCTGATTCACCTGATGGCGATGCAGCAGACCAAACAGCTGATGACAATGCTAGTGTGAGACTTGATGGTGGAAGACTTGTTGCCATGGTATTGAGTTTGTGCTTAGGGCTTTTGATGCTGTAGTAGCGTGTAAGTCCTTTCAAATTGTTCTTTTTTCTACTCACAGTGGGGAATAAGTCAGGCTTCAATGGCTAAGTTATCACTTTAGAGTATGTTTTATTTGTTTTTTCATGTCTTATTGTTTTAGCCTGTGTTATTTCTTTCTTTCTTGCCTTCTTGTATACGGTTTGTGATCTGTATTTTGTGGTAGATACTGTAGATCCATGGAAAACGTTGTTATTGTCATCGACCAGAAGATTTTGGCCTAGTAAAATAGAATTCTTGTGTGCAAGTTTCGGTTCATGTTCTTGCCATGTCAATTTAGGTTTTATTAGAAAATTGTGACATCTTAACATTCTATATGCTCTCCTTATTTAAGATTTTAGGACTGTTTATGCACGAGATGAACCAAAAAATTCTCAGTAATGATGTGAATTCCATCCCATGTTGGCTTGTGCGTGTTCCGGTGAAGGTGGACTTGGTTCTGATGTTGAAGTAGCAATCAGATGAAAGAACATTAAAAGTGGTTCTGATGTTGAAGTAGCAATCAGATGAAAGAACATTAAAATTAAGTTTCTGCTACTTGTCACCAATTTGTTTGTTTCATTTTAATACATTTCTTTAAAAAAAAAAAAAACAGACAGTACCCATCAGATCTCTCTCTCCCACTTCACACACACACTCGAGAAGTAAACATGTGAGAAAGTAGAGGACAATACTCTTACTTTCATTTAATGGCACTTGAAGAAAATCGCCCATCAACCCATCTGCCGAACATGGATGAAAATGGTAGCAGATGGATCTGAGCCGGACTATATATATGTCGGTACTGTTTCAGTATAATGAAACCTGAAACAAAACACGTAAACCTAGAACAAAATAGCAATGGATCTGAGCAAAACTATGACTGAAATGAATTTAAAAGGCGAACATGACGTGGAACCGTTCTCTTGAGGTTGATATCCATAAGCATGGGGTTGGGGGGGGGGGGGGGGGGGGGGTGTTGCTAGTAGCACTGAACTGGAACTGGTGGACAATTGGCCTGAGATGGTGGTGAAACGTAGCCAGCAAGTGGAGGAGGTGGAGTCGCATATGAGGGATAATCTGGAACTGGTGGGGGAGGTGGCGGAGCGAGAGGTTGGCATGGATATGGACATAGTGTGCACTTTTCTTGTTTCTGCATAATCTAGATTGGAGACCGACAGCCAGAGTGCTAGAAGTAAAGCAAAACTTGTCTGCAACATATCTTTTGCCACTATAAACCCCATTTCCCAGTTCGATGAACTATTGGGTGTTAGAAATGTGGTGGTTTTCTACAAGAAATGAAGAAATCTCTACAGCTCTGCTGAGACTTGTAACCATAAGCTATCTAATGTAGTTTGGATTTTTCATACCTTTTTCTTCTGTATTCCGGTTTTCGTGCCGCATGGCAGACCACCTGTCATGTTTCGGTAGAGGTGGTCCACTGGGATAGACAAAGGGAGGGGATGTAGTCTCAAATGTAAGCATATACATACACATAGAGCATGTCTTTATGTGCATATATATATATATATATATATATATGAAAACAAGATTGATACTAAAGGATGACACTTTTATGACTCACTAGGGGAGAACAACTTGCTGTAAGTGGTAAAATGCTATCAGATACAGTTACTGCAAAATATTACAGGAGCACATGGGTGTTAAGAGCCTGTACGGCAAAATACAATTTTAGTCTGCTTTCACGCCATTACAACGTTTGGCAACTACAAGGGCAATGATCGATGAAGCATGCCATGGACCCATCCCCAGTGCACTAGATGACAAGCTTACCTTCAGGAATTGCTCTTTGTGGCAAGCTCTGAATAAAGAGGATCTATTCAGGCAGCAACTCCTACAGATTTCCCATCTAGTAGTGTCTGCATTTTCAGGATATTTTCTTCCATGCACAAGCGCTATTTATATATGAATTTGTGACTTGAAGGAACGCACTTTCACTTACTAAAGTCATGGAAGAGGACAGTGGAGATGTAAATAAATGAATTTGGTTACACAGCAAATAGACAACATAAGCTTGATTTCTATTGGCGATCAGCAGAACTTGACTGGTTCAAATCTCTGGCGTTTGAATATAAGTAACTTATCTGGTCATTAAGCGTTGGTCTTAATGGTTGTGGAGAAAATCCAATGTAATCCCGATCTACCTTTGCCAAGCATAAATCAATGATGTAGGTGAAAAGCTCATGGTTCTGGGCTACAGGTTGAGCTGCATATTCCTCAAATGGCATCCACTGGGGAGAAAAATGGCAACCACGTGAGGAAATTTAATCAGCTATCGCATCCTTCAATCCTAAGTCCAGTTTCTTCAAGCAAAAAACGTGATAAAGAACTAAAACACAACGGAACGCAAGGAGCATGCATCAGATAACTGCATGTTGTATGTATACAGAGTGACAGAAGATTATGCCCCAGTTCTGAATTTTCTTAGCGGAAGATAAATGTCGAGTCTGTCATATGGCCCTTAAGTAAACTAAGAAGAAGAGCAATCAGGCAAAACCATTTGACTCAATTTGTTATTTCTTAAACCGTTCAAGGATCTTCTTGTTTAGAAGAAAAGGCAGGACTTAAACACCAAAGATAAGGAACAAATGTCAGATCTTAACACCAAAACATGCTATGTAATTGATTGTATTGGGCACATGGAGTACTGCTTTTTCTCTCTTCCAAATTTATTATTTTGAATATAACAGAGTGACTCAGAGACAAAGCGAAGCAAATAGACTGCATGAGTTTGCCTTGTTTTACTTTAAAGACCAGTTTAAGGAAAGCAATAATACTAGAAACGAGAATGTTGAAGGTTAGAACGTTGTCATGTATCAGGTGTTGCCACATTACACTGCCTGGGATTACCTGAGCCGCTTCAATCTCTAATTCTTGCTTCTGGATGTCAAAAGATAATGGACGCAGCATGCAGAGGAAGACTAAATCTGACTTCTCAAAGAATGATTTGTGCCATTGCCTGCAAGTAATAGCCAAAACATGGGAGGAAAATGTCAAGGCACCAAACTGACTGAAGTCAATGAACTTTATTTAATACACCAGATAGCCAGAAAGATCACAGGAAGAAAATAGAAATCTTTATGCACACTTGAGTTTAGATAAGAATATAGAGAGAGAGGCATCGTCATCAGATCATATATAGAGTATGGCAGTGCGAAATTATCCAATCCAGCAGAGTCAGGAAATCTGAGTTTTTGGACTGGATGTATTTCAAAGAAATCTGGCAAAGGGATTCATGATATTCAATTTGGACAGATGCAAGTGATCTCTTCATGAGAAAACAAAAAAATCGGACAACCTGATTTTCCCAAGAATGAATGGCTTTTTTAACGCGGAACAGGTTTAGCCATTACATGGGGAATCTACAAGGAGAAACTCTAGATGCTGCTTTCTCTACGCAAAGAAAATCACCCTGAATCCATATCTTGGTTTATCCATTATAGACCGTCTTCAAGAACAAGTCTAAAAGTCGAAAGTAAGAATTTAATTGGTGTTCAAAAATCAAACTACCATCCATTCTCCATAACTAAGAAATTAAGCATAATCAATAGTTTGAGTCACATTTAAAAACCCATCAGCAGCAACAAAAACTTCACACCTGAACGCTAGAATTTCCAGAAATTCCGTGTCAATCTGAGCAACAAAAACATGTGCTTTTAGAAAGATGTGATTTGAAATTAAAAAGAAGGAACGTATATTGGTATACAGTTAATTACTTACTGCCGTCTCTTCTTTTACTTCTCTTACAGCTGCCATAAAGATCTCCTCACCCTGCATGTTGAAAATCTCATTTAAATGATTAAGGAGATCCATTAAATGTTAAACAATAAAAATTCCTAGCTCTAGGCATGTACCTCATCAACAACTCCAGTAGGGATTTTCCACACGCCTTTTCCTTGAAATATGCCACTCTTTTCCTGGACCACAAGTACCTATAAAGGGATTTTGGCTATTCAAAACAGTGACATAGATGTATAATTCAACTTTTGGAGGGGGAGAATGATGCTAAGAATTTGACAAAACAAGAAATAAAATTAAAAAAAGCAAATATAATGAAAGTAGAATTAGGGTAAGCAGAATCAGCAAGAGAAGTTGTTGCAGAAATAGTGAATACCTCTCTTTTATCATTCAAGACAATAGCACCAACACATACTCTATGGGAAGCATTTGCAGGAATAGTGCTTGGGGTGTCAGGAATCCAATAAACAAGCATGAGGTAATTTGGCTCTGCATGGTGGTACTGGAATCCTTTCTGTTATCAGGACAACAGAGGTACAAAGAGAGGTCATCATTTTTCATCGTGTACTAGCATAAATTTTTTTGGAGTAACGGGAGATGACTGTATACAACAAATCTCTTAAAATTAATGAAGAAAACAGGTGAGATCAACATTTCACGAATATACCATTGGTATTCTATCTTCATAAAAACAAAAGGTAGGATTTTATGTTCAGAATTGGTTTTTAAAAGTTGGGACTTGAATCATGTCAAAAAGGCTGATTGAGCACCAGGTTCTGAGAATCAAAACCTAGTTATCTTATCACTTCACAGGCTCATGTTTGCACTCATCTTGTTCCTACATAGGGACAGGATTTATTGTCGCCATATAAGAAAAATATGTAATACATATTAAGTACAATGAGAGAATTTGTGAAAGATTATAAGGTAAGTCCATCTTCCTGGCTGGTGCTCTATTATGAAAAGAGGGATCGGCACCTATGTTGCCACAGCAATGAAAAGATCATAAAAGATTTTCTATTCTGAAGCTGGGATGATTATATCTCAGCTGCCTCCAATTGATTGCGGAGAAAATAACATATAATACACAAAGATACAATAATCGAGATGGTTTGGTGAATAATCATGTGACAAGGTTCCATTCATAAACCTGAATTCACAAGATGAATTCAGTTTAAGGAAGCATGGTTATAGGTTGTTAGATGATTAATGTCTATTGCTGTCTCTACCTGTGGTGATCTAGGTTTCACAGAAGCAGAGAGTAATTACCTTAACCGCAGTTTCTACAAGATTTACCAGTGCGATTGGCAACTTGATCCAAATTCCCTTCTTCCCCTGCAAAGATAAAATAAAAGATAAACTAGCCACCAACTCAATATGTTCAGGGGAAAAAAGATTAAGATGAAAATAAAGAGTATCACTGCTGTATAACTACAGAGTTTGTGACTAAGTGTCAGACAATCTCCAAGATCTTTTAAACAAGCCATGTTACAAAGCGTCCAGAGAGGTAGTTCACTATTATTACGCTGAGAAAAAAACATGACCAATTACATTCATCAGATGCCATGCATCTCTTCAAAGGTGGTTCAACCCACAGGATCATATATTTGTAGATGACTTTAGTTGGGTGTGTTTACTCATCAATTTATAGATCCATCTGCAATCCTCATATCAATGAATTCTCACTTGAAGTCTTGAAGAATTGCATATTACCGATCACCACTCTGTACAGACTTCAATTGTGTACTCGCAAGACTCATAATAGTAAGAGAGAAATGAAAAAAAAAAAAAAAGATTTTTCAGCAACAGCTCATAGTAGTTGGTGGTTAGCAAGAACATATTCTGCTCCGTGCTTTACTCAGACCTTAGTTACTCAACTTGCATTCTTTCAACCAGATGTTAATTTCAGGAAATATACGAGCATTTCAATAGTGATTATGCACCATATATATAATCAAATTGTGGAAAAACTTTTCCATCATTGAAATTAAAAGGCAAATCAAATTCTGAAGGAAGCTGTGTTAAAATAAACACCTGTTGCCCCCACAACGATAATGAAGCTCTGAGCCTGGCATGAAAAATATCTGGGTCCATAGGCTCCTTCATGTCCACAATGATACCACCATGATCATCATCAGATGCAGGAAGTAATTCAGCATGATGAACAGTGCCATTTGCATACAAATCAACCGGCGGTGTGGAATTCACTGAAACTGTCATGGATCCAACCATAGCTGAAATAAACAACAATAAAAAAAAGCTTAATATGTACCCAACAACAGTTATTTCACATCCCAGTTCAACGAAATTACAAAAATCCTACGCAAACACAGCCAAGAAAAAAAGATGTTGAACACGACAATGATCACGAAAACCGCACCCTACCAAACATAGATTTATGTTTCCACCTTTGTGGGCGAGTACACACATAAACTAAACGGAAATTCATATAAATGAATGATTATGGTTTCCTGTATATTATATACATGCACACATCAGCTTTACTCACAAATCAAATGAAAATACTAATTATTTTCTTCTAATTACCAGCAAATTAAAAAACTATCTGCCTTCCTGTCTGACCAACACAACTAAAACATAAATTTAGCAGCGTAGAAGAAGGGGAATATATACAAAACAAGGTGGTTCATTTTCAACTACCCGGTATAAAACAAGAATACCTTAGACAAGAGGGCGGGGCTTGTTTGTTTTGGTGGTAGCGACAGAAAGGAAAGGTTTTCAATAATAGAATGCCAGTGCTAGTGCTAAGTGTGAAATGATTTTTGGATTAGATGCGGGGAAAACTACTCTGCAAGACTATATGCTTGATGACGTATTTCCACTCCCTTCATTGACAAATGGGGTTCCGCTTCACGTCATGTGGTGCCTGCTTTTACTAGCCGCCCTCTTCCGTCGTTTTCGCGGTGCATTCATGATGAGGGCGGCCCCTGAGGACATCTCAAGGAAAAAAAGGGAGAGGACGACAGAGGCTTATGGCCACAGGTTTGGAATGGGAGTTGAATTTACAAAATAAAGATCATATCAACTAGTAAATTACGGAGGAGAAAATTGCTTATCACATCACATCTCTCTGGTGTCGGGTATTATTAGTTAGATCTTTTCACCATTTTTATTATATATTTTTTTAACCGTTAAAACCGTCTATGTTTAACAACTTCGACATTGATATGTTAACACAATACTTGTGTCACACGTCTCCAACATTAAAGGAAAAAAAACCTAAATAAAACAAGTTTTCTTAAGTTTCGATATATTTAAGAAGGTAAGAAAAAAAACAAAACTAAGAAATAATAAGAATTTGAAAACCCGACATTAATGAAACAAATAAAAGCCACTAGTCTCCTGGTCCATCGTCACCCCTTGACAACGAATACTCTCTCCACCACTAATCCGCACATTACATAGTAACTACCGCACATCTCAATGATTGTCCATTTCTACCTCATTCAACTCATCAATGACGCAAGCATAAGAATCATATGATGAAGTTGTTAAAAAACTCGAAAAAGAAATTGGTTTTTCTATCACTAACGTCCAGGGTTCTAGGCTTTATCGTGAGTCAACAAGTTTTTCCATGTTCAAATAGAGAATTCTCTGGTACTCAAGTCAACAAGTGAGGAGTGTTCTATATTTAAAAATAAAAAATAAAAAATAAATATGAAGATAAAGAGTCTATGGCTTTATATGGCCTAGAATGACATGAACTTGTATAGCTGACTTTAATGGCCTAGAATGAAATAGTCTTACAAGGCTGCCTTTGTACGACCTAAGATGGGATTGTGTGTTGTCAAGTTTTCAATGGCTAAGTCCAGCTATGTTTTTTGTGTGGCTATAGCTTGGAACCTTTGTATGGTTAGCTTGTAGTCAAATATGGAATCTTGATTTTGCACGGTAATGAGGTATATTATACACTTAGATCTTTGACTTTTTTCATAAAAATAAAGATGTATCATTAATAGAGAAATTGATGTTATATCATGTGGCTACATTGATTATTATATCATATCATGCATGTTATTGAGGCTTGACCTAAATCACTAAAAAGAAAAATTATGTACGTATTATCATTTACTTCTCTTTAAATCTTTTGAAAAATCATGTTTGGAAGAATTTAACCAGCAAAAATGAGGGAAAAAATTAATCATTGTATAAACATTACTTTTGTAGCTGTATTTGTATGAAAAATGTTACATTTGTAGCTATGATTTTATGGATGTGCCTTCATGAGAAACGAATGCTTGTCTTTTTATGGCTTTTGTTAACATGAGAGTTTTTACTACAAGGAAATGAGATTTTATAAATTTTTGTAGATGACATTATTGTCTAAAAATTAGAAAATGTTTTGTGATCATGAAAAAAAGTTATGAAATGAGATATTATATGGAGATGTAGAAATTTGAATAGAGATCCCCGATGGAGATTTTTCATGAAGCCATTGATATTTCAATTGAGACATGAAGATCTTATCATGGAGGTTTTTCATGAAGATATAGAGATTTCAATGGAGACAAGGAGATCTCGTCATGAATATTTTTCATGGGGATACATTTAGAGATATGGAGAATGTAAAGGAGATATGAAGATCTCTCTATAATGATTTTCATGGAGACTGTCGTAGCGTGCACGACGTTGAATGAATGACTTTCCTCCTAGATCAAGGGGGTTTTGGATGTATATGATTTGAAAGGTTCAGGAGTCACCACCTAGTATTATGGTCATTAAAAAAGCTAATGATCTGCAAAAGTCAAGGTAAAGGAACTAGTTGTGCATAAGGAAGACACATCACCCATAGTGCATCCTACCTATAGTAAACTACATTGTTGATTGATTTGTTTTTTTCAAATCATGTTTTTATTCGTTGGTCTATCTAATATCTAAGAAAATTTCTCTTTAATAAGGATGTCTCTATTTTATCAAGTTATAACCTAACCACTCTAAAGTCTACATTTTAATGGTGAATTTATTACTACTTTATATCTTTAATACCCAGGAATATACTTTATAGTGTAAAATTATACCCCCAAATGTTAAAGTCTACAATTAATTCTTAACATTTTATTTTCATTAATTCATTTAATTTAATACCTTGAATATATATTATGTTGTAAAACTCATACCCCAAATATTAATTAAATAAAATGTTTTTGATATTTTTGAAATTTAGGCCAACTTACCCCCACGGACTTAATAAACTTGTTATTAAATCCATAATGCATGCAAAAATATAAAACTATGTTTTCTTTTTTAATTTTTGATATTTTTAAAAAATGCTAAATCATAAAAATAATTTTTTCATTAAAAAAATACAAATTATTATATTTTAGAGAAAACTTGGCCATATGCAATTAAAACATTTGATTAATTCTTTTTTAGAAGAACCATTCAAACAAGCAACCAACTTAATATTAAAGAAATTGACTTTATGCTTACAAATGAAAAAATAATAAGTTTGAGCATGTGCATGGCTTTAGGATACATCATGAAAATGGCATGTTATGTGGTTTACATATATTGAAAATAAAATCAAAGGAACTATGTC
>Ga0325410_1005844_pt1 | contig 13556 bp, 12 predicted proteins | sample PopdelMetagenome_16_FD_206182 | JGI IMG/M metagenome (GOLD analysis project Ga0325410, IMG submission 206182) | Populus deltoides microbial communities from Bellville, Georgia, United States - Xylem-PdIQD-R3 | ecosystem: Host-associated > Plants > Phyllosphere > Stem > Wood/Secondary xylem... | reverse complement strand
CAAACTTTTACAAAAAGACCAAGAAAAAAATAGAAATCCAAATAATGAAGGTCAAATTAGAGAATATAATATTTGATAAATTAAGATTGGAGGATGATATTGAAAACAAATAAAACTTCTACAAAAAGACCAGGATAAAAAATCAAAAGAATAAAGACTAAAGTTGAAATACAATAACAAAGAGGGTCAATTTGTAATTTTCAAGTGATGCGAGGGAAAAAAAGAGCCACCAGCAACAAACTGAATCACCTAAGCCAACATATATCGCACCAATAACAAGAGGACACGACGACTCTTCCAATGACATGATGAAAAGATATATTTGGACACTAAGAGGCACTACATGCGTTGTGCACTAGTGCCCGCCTTTTTATTTTTATTTTTTGTTTAGCTAAATATAGAATTGTCCCTAAGCTGACTTTATAATTACAAAAAAAAACATGTGAAAAACAAAAATAAACACCATTTAACTTAGGCTTAGATTTTTATTTTATTTTAAGGGTATTTTTATTGTTTTATGATGCATTTTAATTATTTATTATTTTTATATTTAGTTAAATACTAAGTTGTGTATCTGCTTAAATTATAATAATAAAAAAACATTATAAAAATATAAAAAATATAAAAACACCAGGGTTATTTTTTTTTTTTGACTTCCAAGAACATTTGGGTTATTTCACTATTCAATCAATCAAGATGATTTATTTTTCCCTGCTCCATTTGAAACGACAAATAGGACATGTAAAAATATTTCAATGCTTTAGTCATCCATGTGTTTGTTTTGGTGAAGAAGAAAAAACCTTATTATATTATTTTAATAAATAGTGTTTCGAGTGCAAGAGATATTTTCTCGTTTGTTTTTGTGTTTTTAAAGTGTTTTTGAAAAAAATTATAAATTTTTTATTTTTTTTCTTTGCTTTAAATTAATATTTTTTTAGTGTTTTTAGATCATTTTTGACGCGTTAATATTAAAAATAATTTATTTTTTAAAAAATATTTTAATATATTTTCGAGTAAAACATACTTTAAAAAACAACCACAACCATACGTGACTTCCGTTCGGTCCAGCAAGATTCACAAGCAACAACATAAATGCATAAAAAAAATATTTGAATTATAGATTATAGCTCCATTTTGCTGCAGTCTCGAAGACAACTCATTTTATTATTTTATCATATTATTCAAACGAAAAAGAATATACAAGATTATATGTGTATTTTAATATTATTCCAACGAGAACATATCAAACGAATAAATACATCCTGAATAACGAATTTCAAAACAAGAGAATTTAATTAATAACTATTTCATTTTGAAATTCCGTATTTGAACACAAAAAAAAGAGGAAAGACCGTGAAAAATAATTCATCTCAAAGATACATCAATTCAGGTGTAAATAATTTGTCTAAAACTATCTAACTTTAAAAAGAAAAATCATAATTAACTTAAAAACTTTTCATAATTTAATTTTTTACCCAAGCTTGTATGTATAACACACACATAAAATTAAGTACCATGAAGAATTAAAAGAATAAAAATCACATAAATAAAGTATAATTGGACTTTCAAACTTGTTTAAAAAATGTTTTTGATTAAAATCCTCTTAATAGGAGAAAGTGATGTGATTAAGTACTAGCTAGCATTAGTATATATTTGTAAGCAGTTCTAACTGTTTTTTTATTTGCAATTGAATTTGTAAACGTCTTTGAAAATAAATATTAAAAAATAAAACATTCTTTTTGGATCGTGCGGTCAGGACCAGATTTAGGTTGGTGAAATTGAGTTTTCAGAAAACAGTCCTTCCTGACATTGTGTACGGACCAGTTCATGAACCAGTTGGAGTTATTGTCTCCTCTTTTTCATTCACATTAGTGCTCGATGCTTAGTTTACTATTCATTGCTGTTTTCTTATCTATCTTGACTATTTGAGGAAAGAAAACGTGCGGCTGGCTAGCTACCTCTGCGAGAAATTCTGGGCCCGATCACCATTTATTTTTCCTCGTTCTCGTTTGCTTGAAAGACAAACTCTCCAACAACCAAACCTGTAACACCATATATATATATATATATAATTCAGGATCTTATCTCGTTCATGTTGCTGTAAACATGATTGACCCTTTTTTTCTGCATATAGATGAAGCACCTGTTAGATTTTGTTTTCTTTTAAAGAATTGCCATTTGATGAAGAAGAGAAAGCTTCACCGGAAACTGTTTTCGCTATCTCCAATGAAGAAGAGGTCCTTATGATATCTATTACGGCCCTCAACCCCCTCGACAAACTAGCAACCATACCAATTTTTTTGGAAAAAATCCACATCCTGATAGAGAAATATGCAAAACTTATAAAGGTTACTACATTGTTTCATCACCAGAAAACCGGCGAAAACCAACGGAATTACCGATGGAAATAATTCCGTCTCAAAATTTATCGGTATATACCGATGGTATAAATCCGTCGGAGATACCATCGGTATATACCGACAAAATATTTCCGTCGGTATATACAGACTGGATCGCCGATGGCCTATAAAGTTTGTTTGGAAAGATACAACGGTGTGGTGATGTGGAGTTTTTTCAGACGATTTTACCGACGGAATGATCGAGGGATTCAAACTGAGATAGCCGTACAGTGACGTGGCACTGTCACCGATGGAAATACCGATGGATAGATTCCATCGTAAAAGTCATTATATATACACCCCCTCTGCCGACATTCTCTTCCTCTGTTTCTCCTTCTTTCTCTTTCCCTTCCTACCTCTCCCCTCCCAAACTGCAGCCAACCACCCATCCCAACTCTCCACTATTCTCAACACAAGCACTCAAGTTTCTTATAATTTGTACGTGGTCACAATATCTGTTTCTTGTGGATTTTATCATTTTTTTAAAGTAAATATATCCTTTTTAGTTTTAACATTTAAATGTGAATTTTATTATTTTTTTAGTATATGTATTTTGTTAACGTATGTACTTGTTTGATTGTTATTTGTCAAAGAAACTTGTAGTATAAATGTATAATTTTGTAGTTGTTATAGTTTGTTTTAGATTTTGTCAAATTATATTTGTTTGTAAATTGTTGAAATTTTGTTTAAATTACACCGAATTAAATGTGTTGTGATGAAATAAATAATTAATAGCTTATTTAACGGGTCTTTTTTAATTGTTATCAATTCTATTTTGAAGTTGTGATTTCCGTAAATTTATATATGTATAAATTTATATGTATGAACGTTGATAGTTGATAATTGATAATGAATATTTAACATAAGTGTTGCTTTAGTTTGTTGGATAATGTTGGGGAAAACCAATATTTTTGTTATGTTTTATAGAGGTTCAATAGAAGTCATGGATGATCGTTCATAGATGTATCGGGACTCACCCCAAGGATTGCGGAGGATGGATTATTGTAACGGTATCCAAGGTTTTATTAATTTCGCAACATCTATTTCGAGGAATTTTACTGATGGCGGTATTAGGTGTCCACGCAGCAAGTGTAAAAATTTAAAGTTTCTGCATCAAGATGTTGTAACGATGCGTCTTCTAACCAAAGGGTTCATGGAGGATTACCTGTGTTGGTATTCACACGGAGAACTATTTGTTCCTGATGAGAGCATGGAAGAACAGGTGGTTGGGTCAACTTTTAGTGCTAGCAACATGCATGAAGTTGGAAATGAGAATAGTAATCCTTACAGGAATATGGTTATGGATGCAATGAGAATGAGTGAAGGTAATGTCAGGGAATGTCCAATCGTAGAAGAAGAACCTAATGCAGATGCAGTAAGGTTTTTTGATCTGTTGAAAGATACTGACGAACCATTATAGGATGGCTGCACGAACCACAGTAAATTATCAGCCGTAGCACAGGTGTTCACCATCAAGTCAGATCACGGGTTGAGTGAGGCCGGTTAATGCAAGATTATTGAATGGGCGAGAAACATTTTACCTGAAGGGAATAGGCTGAAAGAGAACTTCTATGCTGCCAAGTCCATGATGAAACCCCTCGGTTTAGGATACCAAAAAATTGATATATGCCCTAACTTTTGCATGTTATACTACCTTGAAAATGCTGAGATGACTGAGTGCATGACATGCGAGCATTCCCGTTACAAACCTAGAACTGGTAGAGGGAAGACTCTTGTGGCATATAAAAAACTTAGATACTTCTCAATCACACCTAGATTGCAGAGGTTATTCATGTCACCAAGGACTGCTGAGCACATGATATGACACCAATCACACTATGCGGTTGATGGAGTGATGGTTCATCCTTGTGACGGTGAAGCCTGGAAACACTTTAATAGTGTGCATCCTCACTTTTTAGTTGAATCAAGGAACGTGTGTCTTGGATTGTGTACAGATGGATTCAACCCATTTAGGTCATTTGCTGCTCCTTATTCTTGTTGGCCGGTCATACTGATGGTTTATAACTTGCCACCGGGGATGTGTATGAGGCCGGAGTCCATCTTTTTATCTATGGTCATACCAGGTCCGAGCAGTCCAGGGTGGAATATAGATGTTTGTCTTCATCCATTGATTGATGAGTTGACGCAGTTGTGGTCCTCTGGAGCTTTGACTTATGACATCTCGAGGAAACAGAATTTTGTTATGAGAGCGGCTTTGATGTGGACTATCAATGATTTCCCAGCTTATGGAATGGATTCTGGTTGGAGCACGCATAGAAAGCTAGCATGTCTATATTGTATGAAGAACAACAAGGCATTCACGCTAACAAACGGGGGTAAAGCTTTTTTTTTTACTGTCACCGTCATTTGTTGCCGTCGAATCACAGGTATAGAAAGAACAAAAATGATTTCTTTGTTGGAAGAGTTGAAAAGGATGTTGCACCCCCGCATCTTTCCCGTGAAGAATTGTTTGATGTTGTGTTAGAGTACGGTGACATTGTGTTTGGTCTCCAATCAAGTAAGCAGAAGTTTCCTGGTTTTGGTTTGACCAATAATTGAGTGAAGCGAAGTATCTTTTGGGAGCTTCCTTTTTACAAGACCAACCTTCTCCGCCACAACCTTAACGTCATGCACATTGAAAAGAACATGTTTGAGAACATTTTCAACATCGTCATGGATGTGAAAGGGAAGACAAAGGACAACATCAAGGCTAGATTGGATGTAGCGTTGTTCTGTAACCGTAAAAATATGGAGTTAGTTCATGATGGGTCACGGGTCGCAAAACCAAAGCAAGCTTCATGTTAGAGAAAAACGCAAAACTACTAGTCTACAAATGGCTTAAGAGTCTGCGTTTCCCCGATGGACATGCCTCGAACATATCAAGGCTGGTTAATACGGAGGAATGCAGATTATATGGAATGAAGAGTCATGACTGCCATGTGTTTATGCATACACTCATCCCATTAACTTTACGTGATTTGTTGCTAAGGAGGAAATGAGATGCACTAACGGAGATCAGTCATTTCTTCAGAGACATATGCTCCAGCAAGTTGAATGTTGATCACATTGAAAGGCTTGAAAAGAATATCATCGAGACAATATGCAAACTTGAGATGATATTCTCTCCATCATTTTTTGACTCAATGGAGCATCTACCCGTACATTTACCATTTGAGGTAAAAGTTGAAGGACCAATCTAGTACAGATGAATGTATCCATTCGAGAGGTTAGATATGACAGGAGCTATGTAATTCATAATTAAATGTTTTTATTTTTATTTTTTTAATTTATAATTTTTTATTATATATATATAGGTACTTGTTCAATCTTAAAAAAAGGTTAAGAACAAGACGCATGTTGAGGCGTCAATATGTGAGGCCTATATTGTTGAGGAGATCTCAACATTTATCTCATACTATTTCGAATCTCATTTGAGAACGAGGATCAACCGTGTTCCACGGTATGATGATGGTGGTGAAGTGCCTTCAAGTGAGAACTTGTCAATATTCTCCAATCCTGGACGACCCACACCTAAAAATGTCGTGAGGGCAAGATATTTGTCTAAAATAGAGTTCAAACAAGAACACAATTATGTCTTATTTAACTGTGATGAGTTGAGACCTTTTATTAAGTAAGTAGATGTTCGACTTAAACTTTGTCAAGAGTGTACTATTTATGTTTTGTGATACCATACACTCATATAATTTAGAACAACCTTGCAGACAACATCGACGATACTTATTGTCCAATAACTCATAGTTGACCGAATCCTAGATCTTTCAATTATAAGATTAACAATTTGCCACATGGTTTATAACACATGTAAGTCCTATCACAAACTCATTATCTCTTGCAATGTAATTAATTTTAGTCAATATTAAATGATATCCATTTGTTGATTATTGTTGTATTTAGTTTACAAGCTAGGTTTATCAAATGGGAGGTAGTGCTGCTATTTCATTGTCTTTACTAGGCCTGGGCCCTGAAAGAAAAGTCAAGTGCTATAACGAGTATTTTGTCAATGGATATGTCTTTCATACTGAAGAATATGGGCATGGAAGAAAGACATACAATAGCGGTGTTTGCATTAAGGGATCGACTTCTAGTGAGTTTGAAGTTGACTACTATGGTAGATTGGAAGAGGCCATCGAACTACAATATCATAGCGAGCAAAATTGAGTGTTTTTATTCAAATGTTATTGGTATGACACAACTGATAGAGGAATCAGAGTAGATCCTCACTATGGTCTCGTTGAAATCAACTCAAAAGCTAAACACCGCAACATAAACAACGTCTTTGTTTTTGTAAAGCAATGCCAACAAGTTTATTACACATCCACCCCTTCCTTTAGAAAGGACCGATCAAGAGTTGATCGGTTATTCGTTTTAAAAACAAAACCTAAGGGTCGTGTCGAGGTTATTCAGGATGAGAACGAAGACACAAGTGTGATAGATGAAGTCTTTCAAGCTAGTGAGTTGGTTGAACCATACCGAATTAGTCCTTCGATTGACTTAGAAGAAAATTCAAATTTTCTTGTTTTCAACAATAGTCTTGTTGATGTTGACGAATAGGAGTTGAATGTTGTTCTGAGCTCTACTAGTGGAAAAAAGAATGTTGTTGAAAAAGATGATAACGAAATTGAAGAGTGTGATGAAGCTGATGATAACAATTCAATTGAGGACGAAGATGAAAATTCTGACTAACTAAACATATTTTAAAGTCTTATTTTTATAATGTAATATTTTGAAACATAAAATATTTATTCTTCTTTAATGGTCAGCTCTTGTTATTGTGTTGTGTGTGCTGTAAAATTGCAATTCAAGATTTTCTGATAGAGATACACAAAAAAATAAGAAATATTGACGGTTTAACCGACGGGTACACCAACGGAATATAACCCGTCAGTATTTCATAGAGAGTTGAAAACAATTTATGGGATTGTGCCACAATCACCGATGGAATTTCCGACAGAATATAACCCGTCAGTATTTCATAGAGAGTTGAAAAAAAATTTTGGCGCATGTATCTGTCTGTAAGATTGTAGTTGTTCCGTCGGTGGGTGGTTTTTTTATTTGCAATAGAATTAGCGACGAAAAGGGGAGTTACCGACAACTATTATACCGACGGACGTGTTTCATCGATGAAACCGTCGGTAATTATTTTACCGATAAAGTTCATTCCTGTCACCAACAGAATTAGTCCGTCGGTAAAACTGTATAATGGTGTAGTGATTGACACTGGTGCAACTGCCTTCATAACAAAACCCATAATTCTTCCATCTCATCTATGAGAAGAGACTTATCGGGTAGTTAAAACAGCAAATAACGAGGCTTTCTCCCTAAAAAAGATATCAAGACCTATTATCATTAAGTTCTTTCTTGACTATTCTGTTACCCACGGTCTACTATAATCTTTCAGGAAAAGATCTTCTTACTAGGTTTGATATAATCTAGAAATTTGATAAAGTTCATTGGGGTACCCACAGTCTCAGATACGCGAGCCATATTCTTCCATGAACAAGCATTCCCAACTTGTTTTTAATAGAAACATTTGTAGCTTTCATTATATAAATTGTGCAAACTTAATGTATATAATCTCATTCAAAGTTCCTCCAAAACTGTCCTGAACCTCTTTAAACCAATCCATAATTCTTTATCACTTTAGCATTCAAAAAGAATGGAGATACCAAATCTTAATGAGCATGCCAAGCATTGTATGTCAATAACATAACTAAACAACTCAGGAGAAAACTCAAACATGTTATTGATTACAAGCCTCTTAATGACTTTCTGGCAAATCTTGAATTTCCTATTCTAAGGAAAGAAGTCCTTTTACAAAAACTCTTGAAGCAGCTATATTTTCAAAGTTTGACCTCATCAGGTTTCTGATAGCAATTCTTAGGTATAGTCAACTATGTGGTACACTTTGTTCCTCATATCATATAACAAAAGAATATCATGTCCTCTTTGTTAAATAAGGAATCATAGTAATGGTGCAATGATCAACTATTCATTCATAAACACTTCAATAACTCCAGCTAATAGCACATAATCTACCATCTCTGCAAATCCTTTCTTATGGCAAAAGAATCCTGCAGACAGATGCTAGTGATAATTACTAGGTGCAACAGTACTAGAAAAAAAATACTAAATAAAAAATCCATGGCTATAAAAACAAAGCCTTTAAGCAACCAGAGTTTCATTACCATTCAAATTTCAAGGAAATCCTTGTAGTGACACGAGGAATTGATAAGTTTGAATTAAATTTAGCAAGACATTATTTCTATTAAACAACCTAAATTAAACAAAGAGAAATACAAAAAATAAGAGAAGAAGGTTAGAGTTTCATTATTATTGTATGATCACATTATTTTAAAAAAGCTATGTTAACCTAAATACAAAGAGATTATATATAGGTTAAAGTAAAAATATTATTCTACCCTTAATAAATAAAACAAAACAAAATATATTTATTAACATCTCCCCACAAACTCATGATACTAGGTTTGATGCTTGTAGCTGTCGCATTGTGAGTTTGCCAACTAGAAAACAAAAACAAGAAATAGAATGTGACTTAGTAAAGAAATCTGTAATCTGTAAAAAAAAAGAAGAAACAAAAGGCAAAGTAATGATGTCATGCTTCAAATGATGACGAGTAAGATGACAATCGATCTTAATGTGTTTAGTTTATTCATGAAAAACTAAATAGAACTCTGGTTGTCATAATACATAGGGATAGGATGAGAAAATAAGACTCCTATATTTGCAAGTAACCAACGTAACCAAAAAATCTCTTTGATAATAGATGTCATAGCATAATATTCTGCTTCGGTTGAAGATTGAGAAATAATAGATTGTTTCTTGCTCTTTCAATAAATAAGAGAATCACCTAAAAAGATACATAAACCAGTAACAGACTTGCGATCTGTGGGATCACTACCATAATTAGCATCAGAGTATGCACGTCGCTCCAAGAAAAAGGTGGACGGAAGCAAAAGACTCTGAAAGACTGTATCTCGAATATATCGCAAAATACAAAGCATAGCTGCCCAATGAATGGTAGTAGGAGAAACAACAAATTTATCAATAAGATGAACAACATATGCGATATCTGGATGAGTAATAGTAAGATATATTAAGCTCTCAACAATAGCACGATATAAAGTAGGATCTAACGAAGGTAAATCATCAGTAAAAAAATACTTTGCGTTAACTTCAATGGGAGTATCTACAATCTTATTATCTGTAAATTTAGCCCGCTTAAGAATATCTGTAACATATTTTGACTGAGAAAGAAGGTAATCTCTGGGTGAATAGGCTACCTCAATACTTACAAAATATCGTAGATAACCCAAATCCTTCATTTCAAACTGTTTAGCTAACTTCGTCTTCAAAACTGAAATAACATTAATGTCATCACCAATAATAATCATGTCATCAATATATAAAGACAGAATGATACGACCTGCATCAGTGCACTTAACAAAAAGAGCAAAATCATGACTACTAGAAACAAATTGAAGAGAATAGATCAAATAGAAAATTTTCAAAATTAATCTTGATCTTATATACCCAATGACAATCAACAACACTCTTACTAGGAGGTAGAAGAACCAAATCTGAAGTATCTGTCTTATGTAAAGCAGAAAGTTCCTCATGTATACTTTGCTACCAAAAATGATAAAACAATTGCCTTTTTATAGGAAAATAACTTAGAGAGACAATGAATAGAAGCTAAAAAGGAAGTAAATGATGAAGAATAATAAGAATAAGCAAAATCTAGTAACTTTATGGACTTACAAATGCGTACGGATTGACGTAGATATAGATCCACAATCTCAAACGGAACTGAAGCGACCGTAAAGGAGAATGGAGTTTCAAGTGTGTTAGAGAGTAAAGTGTCAATACCTGCAGAATGATCAGTACGAATTGGTCAAACATGAGGAGGAGTATTTAAGGTATTAGGAACCTAAGATGATAAAGTATCAGAATCTTAAAAAAAATCTATACGAATAACATCAGGTCTAGTCAAGTTATAAGTAGTGGATGAAATAGAAAAGAAAGGTATATGCTCGAGAAAGACAACATGACGAGACACATAAAGTTTTTAAGTTATTAGATCAAAACAACGATACTCCATTTTACCTGTACCATAACTAAGAAAGACATAAATAACAGATCGAGAGGATAACTTACTGCGTTCTATATGAAGACGAAAATCAAAACAAGTATAACCAAAAACTCTAAAGAAGAAATAATCAGGGGTATACCCCTACCATTTTTTAAAAGGAGAAAAACCTGAAATTTAAGAAGATAAAATTGTATTAATCAAAGTTACAGTAGTAAGCACAACTTCTCCCCATGATTTACTAGAAACAAAAGTAGACAAGAAGAGAGAATGAACAGTTTCGACAATGTACCTATGTTTTCTTTCACCAACTCCATTTTACTCAAGAGTATATGTACACGAAGTTTGATGAATGGTTCCTTTTAAGGCAAACAACTCATAAAATTTGTTGCAGGTGTATTCTCCACCCAAAATTGAACGATGCAAAATTGAACCTCTAAGTCCTTTAAAATCACTGAGAAGTACCGTTAAAAACTGTACCAATCATGCTGCTTTCTACGAGCAATATAGGCACCACATGCCTTTAATTATGCCGATTATGTAAGAGTCAATTGATCCTAAAATTCTATCATAGCATAATAAAACTTCTGAATACTCATATTTTTTTAGTGAAGAGCTCATATGTCATTCTCTAATTGATATTGCTTTGTAAAATTTGATTGCGTGGATAACCTTTGTAGATGATCCTAAATTTTCTTTGCTGTCTCATACTTCACCAACTACGTACCTATGAAATACTCAACAAAATTATTAATCTAAGTAATAATCTTTGCATTGTTTGCTTTCCAAGCATCTATCAAAGTAGCATAACCCTCATCGGTACTCCTAGGTAACACATAAGTTTCACTAACATATCTCCACATCTTTTTACCTTTAAGAAAAATTTTCATCACATAACTCCAATACGAATAATTCTTTCCATCCAACCTCACACTCATAAACTAAAGTGACTCGTTTCTTTTAGTAGCCATAATCAGTAATAAAAAAAAAGGATGCAAATACCAGATTGCAGAAACTAGAGGGAAGACAAAATACTAAATTGCAGAAACTGAAGAGAGGACGAAATAACAGATTGCAGAAACTGAACAAATATCCTCTCTTTACCCCGAACCCCAGCAAGGGCCTGTTGCCCCCTGCAAATCCTCGACCAACTCATTACAGAGTTGGATCCATTAAAACTATGTTTGAGATTAAGTCTCATTTCATAAAACAATGATTTGATACTATGTTAAACAAACCAAATTAAACAAAGAGAAATACAAAAGTAAAATAGGAGGAGACTAGGGTTTAATTGATATTGCATAATCACTTTATTCTGAAAAAATTATGTTAATTTAAGTACAAAAAAATTATATATAAATTAAAATAAAAATATTATTCTATCTTTAATAAATAAAATAAAATAAATATATTTCTTAACAATTTCTTGTTGAAATAGATATGTTAAGCTTTAAAAAAAATGCTCGAAACCAGGCAAGATTAAGCTCCTTCCTCAACCACATTTACTTTGGTGGAAACAACAATGGTTTGATAGATATTAGTTTGAAGTTAAACATATCAAATGAACATACAACTTTCTTCTTGATCTCTTATCAAGATATCCCGAAAAATCCAACGTCCAACCTACCATTTTTCCTGTCTTTTTCTTTGACTTGATCCAATCTTCCCTCCTTGTTGATGAAAACAATCCTCATCTTGGACAAATACCTTCTGGGTTTTTTTGTCCACACTCTCCATCAGGTCCACTCTATATTACTCAGAAAGCGTGGCCATGTAGGAGATTATTTTTTGGTTTGTAGTCATTCATCCTGCGTACCCTTTTCTCACTGTCTTCTCTACGCAGAGTCATTACATCTTTACCGAAACTGAGTTTTTATTCTGGATTTATCTTGCTAGGATATATGAATTTGGCTAACAAAGCCTTGCAGATTGTGGTGAAAGACCATGAATGAATGATCAAGAACAGCATCATACAATTTGGTACACGATCCTCCGTACTGGTCTCGGTCTCGATTCTTCAACATTGGATCAATAATTTTTCATTCCAATACAAATCATAATTCTCAAAGTCCAATGTTCTTCGAAGACCACAAGCAACAACTCCAACGTCTCGTTTATAATATCCATGATCAAGAACAAGAAGATCTGAACGATGATTTTGAAATCCTGGAATCGAATTCTGATGATATTTCCTTCAATTCAGCAGGTGGTACCACGGGATCAGAAGACCACGGATCCATGCCCCCTTGACGAGACAAGACCAGGCCATCTCTTCCTGAAAGATGCTCAAGCATTCGTCAATGCGTTCGTCAGCAGTCATTTCACTAAATCTGTCCATCTTTGAATATTTCTTTGCTTACATGTGTACTATTAAATCAGTGTCTGTCACATGTGTGCTGTTAAAACAGTGTCAGTGTGTTATTTTTCATCTTCTTTGTCAAGCAGTGCCGGTCATCTGTGAAACACATGTATAATAATTATGGTTTTTTGGTGAACAACGTGGAAGATCCTGATCGAGTATTATCCTATCCATAAATGCTTGAATAGTTTAGATGTATTTTTATTGATTAATTTTTTATAAATCTGAAATTAATAATTATATAAACTTTAAATATTATTAGAACTGGTAATTTCTAAAAATTAAATTTAGAATCTAATTAGTTAAGGTACACCTATCAGAATTAATTTATTTTGTCTCTCTTAATCTCCCTTGTTTTCTTCTACTATCACTGATTTTTAGATAGTGTTAGAAAGTGTTGTTCGATTGTTTTTCAAAGTATTTTTTATTATGAAATATATTAAAATAATATACTTTTTTATTTTTTAAAAATTATTTTTAACATCAACACATCAAAATAATCTGAAAACACTAAAAAAATAATAATTTGAAACAAAAAAAATAAAAAAAAAATTCAATTTTCTTTTAACATGCTTTATAAACAGGTTTTAACCTCCATCTTCAAATCCTCATTTTCTTTCCTTCCAGCCTTCCTTCTGTTGACATGATCAACTGGTATGTGTGTGTGTAG
>Ga0325410_1005842_pt1 | contig 13559 bp, 10 predicted proteins | sample PopdelMetagenome_16_FD_206182 | JGI IMG/M metagenome (GOLD analysis project Ga0325410, IMG submission 206182) | Populus deltoides microbial communities from Bellville, Georgia, United States - Xylem-PdIQD-R3 | ecosystem: Host-associated > Plants > Phyllosphere > Stem > Wood/Secondary xylem... | reverse complement strand
GAGCTATTGTAACTTGCTTCTTGCTTTTCCAAGACACCAATGAGTTTCCAAGGAAGATATAATAATCAGTCGTTGATCGACATGTGATAGGGCAATGAGCCCAATTTGTGTCACAGTAACCAATTAAATGTAATTCACTTTAGGAAGTAAACATCAAACCTTGCCCAGGAGCTCCTTTGAGGTATCAAAAAAGCCGATATGCTGCATCAAAATGATGTCGTTGTGAATCTTGCATGAACTGACTCAATGTGTTGACAATATATGTTATTTATGGTCTTATGATGGTCAAATAGATCAATTTTCCAACTAAACGTCTATACCTCACAAGTTCGTGAAGTGAATTGTTACCTGCAAGTGTTGGTACCAAATCTACCTCAATTGGAACCTTTATGGGTTTAGCACCAAGTAATCCAGTCTCCTCCAATATGTCCAGTATATATTTTTGTTGGCAAATTATGATTCCAACTTTTGAACGTGTGACCTCGACTCCAAGAAAATACTTCAGAGGTCCGAGATCTTTAATTTGAAATTGACTGCTAAAGAAAGCCTTTAGATTCTTAATTTCTACCTCATTATTATCTGTAATCACCATGTCATCAACATATAACAATACTTATGAGTGAAGTGCCTTAGACTTGAGTGAATAAAGAGTAATCTGTCTTAGATTAGCAAAAACTGATGGTATGTATTGCTGAAGAGAACTCTCAAAATTAACTTCTGGACATCTATTTAAGACATATGAAGATTTATGGAGTCAACACACGATATTCTCCCCTTGTCGACGACAACCCAGGGGAGGCAACATATAAACTTCCTCTTGAAGTTTTCCATAAAGAAAAACATTTTGGATTTCCATTTGATATAAGGGTCAATTGTGGATAGCAACCACAATCAATAAGCAATGCACAGTAATAAGTTTGGCCACCGGTGCGAAGATCTCTTTGTAGTCGATACCTTCATGTTGCGGTGAAAACTTTGGTAATGAGACATGTTTTGTAGCATTCAAAAGTGCCATCGAATCTGTACTTAAGTTTAAAAACCCATGTGTAATCGATAGGTCATTATCTAGGAGGAAGAGGAACAAAACTCCAGGTTTTATTTTCTGCTAGGACCATGATTTTGGCCTATATCGCTGCAATCCAGTAGGAATTTTGACAGGCATGCTCATAGATAGTAGGCTCCATAAAAAAAAAAAGAGATATGAGAAATAAAACGTTGATATCCAAAAGATAAGCAGGAATAAAAAAACATACTAATATAGTGGATGGCATGTACTGAATATGGCCCGCGAAAGGACCTTCATAGGCATGAGTAAGGTGGAGTGATAAGCCACATAATCTTTAAAATGAGTAGGTGGTTTGGTGCAACAAGTAGAGTGACGGGGTAGGGATTGATGAGAAATGGGTGGTGCAGATGGTTGAGGAAGAGAGGTGTTAGAAATGACAGGTTCAGGCGGTGTGTTGGTGATGACAGGTGCGATGGGAAGGCTCGAAAGTAGGAGAAATGGGGACCATTGTGTGTGGTGAATCAAGCACCGTTTGATGTGGACTAAGATTGGAGTTGATGTGGTCATGAAAGTTGGAGTCGCGTGTTGGATAAATAATATGCATGTCAGTTTGGTCTATAGTTGGTGAGGAAGTGTAAGGAAAGATATGCTCATGAAAGATGACATCACATAAGGTAAAAAAATTTATGTGTGGCTATATCATATAACTTATAACCTTTCTGGCCAAAAGGATAACCAAATAAAACATAATGATGAGCATGGACATCAAACTTATTGGTGGGTGTGGGGTTGGTGACATAACTAAGGCATCCAAAAACACATAAGTGCGTATAAGTTGGTGTTGTGTCGTGTAAAAGTTTGTATGAAGATTTATGAGAGAGCAAGGGTGTAAGTAGACGATTAATGAGATAACATGCAGTTTTGATACTTTCCCCTTAAAATTTTAAAGGTAAGTTGGCCTAAAACCTGAAAGCACGATCAATATTTAAAAGGTACCTATGTTTACGTTCAACCACCTTGTTTTGTTGTGGTGTGTAAGGACAAGAATGTAGGAAGGAGGTTCCACATTAGTCTAAGTAAGGACGCATGGAAAGAAATTCACTACCATTATCCGCACGAAGAGTTCTAATATAACATTGAAATTGCGTTTCAACCCAAGAGAAAAAGGATTTCAAAATTATTTGTGTGTCGAATTTGAAATTCATAAAATGCACCCAAGTAAAACGAGTGAAATCATCCATAATTGTAAGAAAATATAGTGCCCCATAATGTATTTGGTTCCTATGAGGTCCCCAAATATCACAATGGATTAAGTCAAATGGTGTGGAAGTTTTAATTTCACTATGATGAAAGGGTAAGCGAGTTTGTTTTATTAAAGAGCAAATGTCACAAATGTGTTTGGAATCAAACATTATTTCAACATTATTCTTGGCTAATGAAAGTAAAAAAATACAGATGATGGGTGCCTAAGGTGTCGATGTCATAAGCTAGTGGTATGATGGATGCGGTTGGTGAGGTGAGGGTTTTGTCTTGGTGTAAGATAATAGAGCCTATCAAAATGTTTTCTTAGGTCAATCACCCTCCTCTTATCCATGAAAATCTTAATAAAATGTCAACATACAACGCAAAGCTCTTGTCAATTTACTAACAGACAACAAATTAACACAAAACTTTGGTACATAAAAACTTTATCAAGAGATAGATCATGTGGCAGTTTTATAGAGCTAATATTTTTTATTTCTGTTTGCCCCCATTTGGTAAACCAACGGAGTTATACTAAGCATAAATGATATTGTGTGTTGGTGGTTAATGTGATATATGGTTAGTTGCTTTGCTCTCAACAATCCAATATAGAGTCGAGTGTGGATTTGTTTATGTTATATTGTATTTAAGCAAGAAGATATTTGTTGCATTTGCAAGTGGTTATATATTACCATTGTAGAGTATGACAATGATATGATTATTCTTCTTGGTAGTGAACATAGAACAGTCAGAAGCATGAGGCTTGATGGTTGTAGCAAAGTTGATAGCCTCAACATTGTTAACTACCGATCTCTTATTCTTGGGCTTCATGTTCTTGCCATGCCATTTGTGTGCTTCTGGAAACCCAATAATGTAGTAGCAATGGTCCACCAAGTGTCCATCTCCATCATAGTATGTACATTTAAGTGACTTACATGAAGATATGTTAGAGGGCTGCTTGTTGAATGACATGAGCATTGGGGTTTGCTGCACATGTGTTGTGTGAGAGTTTGTCCCCATATCTCGATGACTAGCCACATCCATCTGCCTTTTATGTTGGAGAATATGAACTCATCGTGTGTCAAGGAACAGACTCATCATCAGAATCGAGCTTCGTATAGTCGGGTATGAGTTGTTCAATCCCATCAAAAATTGCATAATTCTTTCGTTTTCTTCCTATTCAGCTAGTCCTCTCAAGCCTACATAAGTGCAAGTAAGTGGGTTATGGAAAAATGCTAACTTGAGCCATAGGGCTTTCATTTTGGTGTAGTAGGAAGAAACCGAGAGCTACCCTTGATGATTTTCGACAATTTCTTATCAAATCTGGTAGATCCTTGAGTCACTGCTATGTGAAAATATGTCATTGATATCATTCCAAATTATAGCAGCAAATTCAGTGTACATGATGTTGCTAGCAATGTTTAAGTGGAATGAGTTCACAATCCACAGTGTTACCATATCGTTGCATCTTTTCCAAGCTGTATATTTTACGTCCAGGAGTGATGAAGTTGTAATGGTTCCATCAATGAACCCAATCTTGTTCTTTGCATTGAGACCCATGCATATGGCATAACTCCATTGCCCATAATTGTTCCCATCAAGTGATTTGAAAGCTATGATAAGTCTAGTATGATCCGAGTGGTGTATGGCAAATGGAAATGAGAATTCCATGGAATTCTTATTTGGTTTCATGTTTTTGGTTGGTTTTATCATGGTGTTTGTGAGAGATTTGTGGTGGTTATGGGAGGACTACAATGGTTATGGTGGTGGAAGTGTGATAAAGTCACCAAGATCGGTACTTTGATATCAACTTGAATTGAAAATTTAGATATTGTATTATATTGAATATTGGTACATAAATAAGAATTTATACAGAACCTATGTGCTATTCTAAGTAAACAAATCTTAAAATTAAACTAATTACATTTACATCCCATAATCACTATATTCCAAGAGTTGGCAATTTTAGAAGCTATAATCACTCTTAATCAAATTGTGTAATTACTTTTCCTTTAACAGAAAGCACTTTAATAACTGAATCTCCTACTTGAGTTCCATATCACTTGAGCTTTATAAATTTCATCATAAGATTGGGTCTTGTCCAGATCTACAAATGACAATGTTTATCTAAAAAGATGAACTAGTGATCATTTTAGTCATCCTACTTCTTGATGGTTTCAATTTTGCTTTTGCTTTTATTTGTGTTTGATTTTTGTTAGTAGAGAGGTAGAGAAGAAAATTAAAATTTGTGAAATCATCGATTGATTTGTTGTTTGGGTAATTATGTGATATTATTTTAAAAAATATTTTGTGATTTTATCTAATTTTAAATTTTAGATTAATCAGGTATGTGAAATTATGGAGTACAAGTGTTTATAATACGAATATTAAAAAGCTCAAAGTAATTTTCTTTTTATTTTAATACCTTCAAGATTTTATATAAAATCTGTGAAATGATATATTAATTTTTTGTTTAGGGTGATATTATATAAGAGAGTATTTTTTTCATCTTTATTTGATATTAAATTTAAGGTTAACTAGATATTTAAGTTGTAATTTATAAAACAACACAAGGAAAGTATTATAAAGTACAAACCTTAGAGTCTCTAGAGTAATTTTATTTTTAATTTAATATCTTGTAGCAATTTTATATATGAGTGGAGGAGAAGGGCAATTAGCAAAAATTAGATGCCTTGAATTAAAGAAGTAAGGTGTCAAACATTTACCTGGTACTTTGATCACGCGAGCTCCTTGTACGAAAGTTCTAGCTACAAATGAATCTCCTCATCAACGATAGGTATCCTTTCATTATACTAGCAAACTCATTCCATGAATTTATAACCATGCAAACAATATCATCTATATTCAATATTCTATAATTCCTTACACTCCAATTTCAAACTTTAACACAATCAATCAACTTGACATGTAATTTCTTTAACTTGCATGCTTAATTTAACTAAATCACATTTGTAATTACTATCATACATCAAACATTTAAGACAATGCCATTATAATCAATTAACCATGGATATCTTTTTAAATCTTCCTAAATTCATTAAATTAGAAATTTGACTAATTTTAGCAAAACTCATAATTTGTCATATCTACTCCTAATTTATTACTTCAACAAATTAGTTTTCAATGGAAAAAAATATAATACACAAACCATCTCAACAATTGATCACTAAAATGAAAAAAAAAGTCTCTAATTTCCATAAATGACCAAGCACTTATAAATCATGAAACCTTATGTCCTTCTTTTATTTTTTGCTTCATTTCATCAGTTTCCTTTATTGTTAACACAATTTAACCCTTATCTCTATGTTGTTAAATCTATATTTTCACATTAATGTCCTAAAGTTCATTTCTTATACTTTCCACAATGTAAACCCCAACATGAAAATCACACATCATACTAAAAATCCCATTCAATCCCCATCCACACATAAATTATTGAAACAATACAATTTAACCAATTTATCAAGGTTATCTTTCTGATTTTCTTTCAAAATTCTTTAACTAACCATCTGACCACTTTTGCTGACACCCTTAAATTTGTCATACCTCTCTTACTTCTTTTTTTCAAGTGCATTTATTCAATACCCAATCCTACTGAAACACTACATACACAATCAAATCTTAACCATCATTTATACCTTTTAAATAACAAAAATCTTAACTTCCATACATGTCACTCATTTCTTCAACCACAATTCTATTGGCATTTAGATAGTAGGAGTAATTATTTTCGGTTCAGTTCAGTTTTCAATCACAATTTCATCCCACAATATTTAATTTTCATAAACATCAACAAACCCTAAGAATCTAAAAATTGGGGTTTTCTTTACCTTTTCAATAAAACTCAATTAAATAAAGTAAAATAATATATTTTATCAACAATCAAACTCACTTAATGAGTTAGAAAGCAAATTCTCTCACAAATCTACCTTTTCCTTCAAATCCCTAACAATAAAATTTCCATCTTAATTTATTATTTTTAATTGGACATTTCCCTAACGCTATTTTGTAATTTTAAGCCAGAAGTTTACACTTTTCATCAAAAAAAGAATATTTACATCGAATTTAGCTTTTTTTTATTAACAAAATTTGGGCAACTAACCTCTTTCTCTCTCCTCTATTAATTTTTGATGATTCTCTCTCCTATCTCAAACTTAGGGAATAAGACTGTGAACTAAATGAAGTTTTAAATTAAAATGCAAAAATTGAAACTAAAAGGACCACAAAGAAATTTTTTGGCCAAATATTTTATAATGGCACCCTAGGAACATTGTTTGAAAAAAAAAGCTTTTATTTTTTCCTAACTCTCAATTTTGGTCCTTGTATTTTTATTTTTTCACAAGCAATAAAAGTGTTTTTTTTTTCAAAATCAAGAATCAACCCTATATTAAAAAAGTTTTTTGACGCCACAATCAATTTTGTATAAAACAAATTGAAACAAATTATTAAATTAAAATCTCAATCGACGTAATATTGAAAGATGACTAAAGTAAAAAAAAACATAAAAGACAAAAAAAATAAAAAAAACTATTAAAATCCATAATATTACCTCTTATATTAAATAGTGCATAACATAAAAAAACTAACACATCTATTAGTTTTTTGTTTTAATTTAATACGAGGATATTAGGTGAAGCATGAAGCCAAATAATTTATAAAATAATGTGTGATCTGTAACAAATAAATTTTAATAACTTATAATTATTCAAATCTTTGAATATCTAAAATGTTTATAAGCTCCGTCCATAAGTTAATATTACATTAACAAAAGCTATAAGTAATTAATTTTTTAATATACATTAAGATATAATTATTATAAATTGAAATAATAAAATGTTTTTTTTTTCTAAAATATATCATTAAACTTGTTTTAGAGGATAACATAATTTTTTTTTACATGTATTTATTATTTTCAAGTTAAATATATTAACAAATAAGGTACTTGTATTATTTTAAAATATATTAAAATAATTAAATTATTTTTAAAAATAAAATTTTTTTAACGAATATAATTATTATTTTTTTATCTTTTCAAGTTGATTTTTTTGTATTATAATTATTTTAATAAGATAATATAAAATATTATTTAAAAAAATAATTAACACTTGGGTTATGGTTATGTCATTAGAATGACTCGTGAGCATAGTTTTAAGATCTGGCTCAGTTCAAGGTCCGAGTTTCAAGTTTTAACCGGGTTATTAAGTCGAACGGATCAGTTTTTTTAAATCAAAACGACCTCGTTTTAGTTAAAAAAAACAAAAATTAACGGATTTGCAACCGAATCTTAACTGGTCAACCGAGTCGCCTGGTTAACCCGCCGGGTCAGCCAAATTTTATCTTCTCCTGTTTTTTCTTCAACCCGGTCCGGTTCTAGTTCCGGATTGGCTGCTTCCTGAGTTGACCGGCCGGGCCGGGCCGGGCTGGATTTCATAAGTATGCTCGTAGGGAAGATGCAGCCGCCAAACGGTGGCTTCCAAGGAGGTGTTCGAATTGTCACTACGGTACCTCCATCCCTGGGCGAGCTGGGACTAATATTATCAAAGCTAGAGAATGATAAGGACAAGGAGATATTTGGGTTGGTTTCCAAGAGATGGCTAAGGTTGCAGAGTATAGAAAGGAAGAAACTTGCTGCTAGAGCTGGACCTCACATGCTTCAAAAGATGGCTGCTAGGTTTTCTAGATTGATCGAATTGGACTTTGTCTCATTCTATTTCAAGGTCTTTTTATCCTGGTGCTACTGATTCTGATTGCTGTTATTGCTGGTTTTAGATGCTTAAAAGTCCTTCGTTTGCAGCATTGTAAAGGTAAAAGCAATTTTTTTTTTGTTTTTTACAATTGGATATAAAAAGGGTTTGTTTATTTCGATGCCATGGAGTCGTGGAGAAACTATGGTGCTTTTGTGGGTTTTTATGTATGAAAATTTGGTTATGATGAAAAGAGGGTTTTGTGTTACTGAATTGAACTGCAGAACTGTGAGGGTAAAGTCAATTGTTTGGGTAATTTTTGAGATATAATTAAAGGGGTTTAGGTGGTTATATATTATTATGTTTGATGGAAAATATCATATTGTGAGAAACTTTGAAGTTATTCTTTTGGTATGATTGAAAATTCTTTAGATTGTTTGAAGATGCTTAATATGCACATTGCAATGATGATTTAGATTCCCATGATCGGTTTACTGCCCAAATTGTGAGATAGAGACTAAATTTTGCCAAATCTGGAGCTGTTGACTTTGCCTTTTCTCTTGATAGCCTGCATTGTTTTGACTTTCATGTATTGGATGTAACAGTTAGAGATTGAGTTTACAATATGGAAAGCTGAAAAATCAGTTAATCTTATGTTTGCTGAGTTTTTGTAATGTTTTGTTTGTGAAATCTTGCAAGGCATTGACTAGTACTGGGAATATAAAAGTTCCCATTTGGTGGCAGTCTCACTCATATGGTGTTATTCTGCCCTTTGCTGCATCTTCAGTATGCTGTAATACTAATTGCAGTGTTAAGCGTACCATTTAGCCTTGGATTATCTTTCCAATAAGTATCTCACAATAGCTTCTTTCTAGCCATGCATGCTCATTCTGCATACTGCCTAAGCTGTTTAATCATTGTGATACAGGTATTTCAGATAAGGGGATGATGTCAATTGGAGGTGGTCTTTCATCTCTGCAGTCCTTGAATGCATCATATTGCAAAAAGCTAACAGACAAGGGATTGTCAGCTGTTGCTGAGGGCTGTCAAGATCTGCAAATAGTTATTGATCCTGCATCTTGATGGATGCAAATTTGTTACCGATAAAGTACTAAAAGCTCTTTCTAAGAACTGTCCAAATCTACAAGAGTTGGGCCTGCAAGGTTGCACCAGTGTGACTGACTGTGGACTTGCAGTTCTTGTGAGTGGATGCCGGTGGATCCACTTCTTAGATATCAATAAATGCAGTAATGTGGGGGACAGTGGGATTTCCAATGTTTCAGAGGCATGTTCATCTTCCCTGAAGACACTAAAGTTGTTGGATTGCTTTAGAGTTGGGGATTAGTCTATTTTATCTTTGGCCAGGTTTTGTAAAAATCTGGAAACCTTTATCATTGGTGGTTGCCGAGACATCTCTGATGAGTTTATAAAATCCTTGGCCACTTTGGAAGCCGTTTGAAGAACTTGCAAATGGACTGGTGTTGAAATGTCTTGAACTCTTCATTAAGCTGTGTCCTTACTGAGTGCAGAAACCTGGAGGCTCCTGATATTGGGTGCTGTGAGGAGGTTACAGATGCTGCCTTTCATGGGCTAGGGACTATGGGAACCAAAATGAGGCTGAAGGTTTTGAAGATCAGTAACTGTCCAAAGATCACAGTGACTGGGATAGGCATGGTTTTGGATAAATGAAACTCTTCGGAATACCTTGATGTAAGGTCCTGTCCATACATTACCAATTCAGGTTGTGATGAAGCTGGATTGCAGTTCCCTGATTGCTGTAAAGTGAATTACATGGGAAGTCTAAATGAGCCAGATGTTCTACTATGGGATCCTCGATTTCAACAGTTTGGAATTCTGTGGATATTCATTCCGAGATAACTCCTATATAATGAATGCTCTCCTACACAGTTTAGTTAGGATACAAGAATGAAGACCCTCATACGATCTTCGCCAGAATGATTGTGTATATCATGCATGCACACTGTTTCTTCGATTGTTAGTGTGTCCTTATCCTCTTGTTTTCTCCTTCCCTTCTTCTGGCTGTCTAAGATGGCTGTTGTATGATGTTTCCTACTCTCCAGAATTATGGATTCTGATATGATTATACGATTCTGTATTTGTCGATCCCACAATCCTTTCTATCCTGATGCTAAATATTGGAGATCTCTTTGCTTTTGAAATGACTGCAACTATGAAGTTCCGCGTGTGTTGTGTGGGAATTTCCACGGAATCTTTTTTCGTTTTTCATTTGTTTTCCTTTGCTTTTAAGATGAACTGAACTGAAGGTTGAGGGTTTGGAAGTTTAAATAAGTTTGTCATGATATAAAACTCAAGCTTGGGTGGACTCGGTGGAAGTGACTGAATCAGTTGGTTTGTTTAGTTTAAATTAATAGTTGATAACAGTCATGGTCATACCTTAAATTATCTCGTGTTGGGAAAATCAAATAATGTTTGTCAACAAAATGATTTTTGAGGCAATGCTGTGTATCATGGGCGTTGCCTAGCTGCTTATGCAAGATCCCATCTGATTTATTTCCTGGAATGTCCGCTTCCACTTTCTTGGATCTTCTTTTAGTAGCTTCCGTAGTTTGCAGATTTATAGTGATTTGCAGCCATGATGGAATGTGTGGGTCCTAATGTTGGAGTTTGTAAGAGATTCCAATGCCAGTAGTGTTTATGCCTGCCATGTGAAAAAAATTAAAAGGTGTCATGGTCTGCTCTTGATCGTGGAAACGACCATAAAAGAAATCGGAACCATTTTGTCCTTTGGCTCACGTGGTAGTACCAACTTAACCTCAAGATTAAGGTTTCATTTAGGACTACAGTGTACTCAACCTGCTTTTGCATGCCCCCGAAGGTGGGTTTAGGTGGATAAGGTGCTCGTTCATCCGCGACGAGGTCTTGGGTTCGAGTCATTTTCACCGGTCTTTGATGAGGTGGTATATCTACGTCCCACAGCCTTGCTCGCGGAGGTACCCTTAGCTTCGGCCCGACATGGGTGCGGTGAGATCTCTCCAGATGTGTGTGGGGTTCTGTGCGCAATGTTCCCTGCCGGGTATAGGGTCAACCCATCTTCATACCCATTTTTATTACCACAAAAAAAAAAAACCCTGCTTTTTCATTGCCTTGCATACTTTACCAGACAGGTACTTCGTGGATCTAGGACTAATTAATGGCTTGAGAAACCACTTCCAGCGAAGTTGCTTAATCCTGCTGGAATGTCATCTTAGGACTAGGAGGACTTGTCCAATGATCCACAGTTAAGGCCTAAGGGCATTATAGCCCTTCAAATATATTTCCCTTCAAATATATTTCTTATGAAATCAATAGCCATAAATATTGCAACTTGAGGATCCAAGGGACCACTTAGTGAGGTCTTCGATGGGGTGACACACACACTCTTAACCAGTTCTTCTGAACTTGTCAAACAGCTTAGGAGTAGATGCAATCTTAACTCTTGCTCTGGTCCAAAACAGTTTTTTTTCCATATCAAGCCGCGTCACCTAAGTAACCCAGCTGCCAAAAGTTGTCACTGGAATTTAATTTCAACCTCAGATAACAGGATAAGCTCACTGAAGATGTCACTAAACTTGATTGTTTGGTAAAGGATCTTCCTTCCATGTAATGCTCTACCAGTGAATCCACAAAAAGGAAAAAAGAAGAAGCTTGCACCAGTCAAGTATCAACTGATGTACAGAGTTGCAGGGCTAAGCTGATGATGCTTATTACACATCAGAGAGCATTAAGTGTGACTAATCACCATAAGTGTGACTAATCACCATAAGAGGACTTGCTTGGTAGACGTGTTGTCATTTGGCCAATGACCATGTGCAATGTTTAAAGCCCAGAAAGTTGGAAAATTCAATAACCATTAATTCTCATATTTATAGGAGCTTTCTAGCTACAGGTACTTTGATCAACTGATGATGTTGACCCCTCTTCATGTCATTAATTTACATTTGATGAAAGAAAAGAGGGAAAAACTTATGTTTACATCAGAGTTGAATGACTTGTATTCATCTGAGCTTGAGTTACTGCCTGCTGAAGAGACTTGAAAGCTTTCTGGTAGCTGAAGAAACCCATAAACCAGAAATCAAAATCATCTACAGTAACTATTTCTATGTACTTCTCTGATGGCTTCTTCGCATTCTCACTCTGGTTGGCTGTCTTTATCTTTCTTAATGGGACAACTACCTGCATAGATTGATATTATTTAGAGATCAGAGATGCCAGAGAGGGAGGGGAAGGAGAGAGAGACGTCATGTTATTTTGTTTGTTACCTTATAATGAATTCTGACCAATTTTCCTTCTGGAGAAGACAACTTAATTGATCTCTCACTGCAGAAGGCAAGCTTTTCAGTAGAGATAAAGAGGAGGCCTGCAATAGGACCAGCTGTGGTTGACAAATAACATTGACAAACTCTCAACAATCTTTCTCCTTCACTAACACTAAATAACTGCCTAAAAACTTTCTTCACCCCTCCTACTTGAAGGATCCTAGCCCCCAAGCTCAGCTTCCCTACAAGAGTTTCAGTGATCTTGGTCCCCAGCCTCACTGCAGTTACAAAAATTGAGATGAATTTAGCATCCTTCCAGCGTTGATTGAGAAGAAATTTGACGTTTCTTAATCACAAATCAAAATTTGAATAACTTACTATGCTCTCGGATTCCATGAGCAAATTTGTCAGCTTTTTTCCCTAGCTTGTTCATCCGTTTAAGCATCGAATCTATTTTATCTGCAAATTAGACTAGCTGGTTAGTAAAACAACCTTATGTCATTTATGGTTGAGAAAGAGAGGAAAGGAGGAAAAGAATGATATACTTTGCTTGCATGCGAGAGCTTTATTTGCAGGACTTGGAATATAGCGCTGCTCAACATTTTCAAGTAACAGTCTCGGCATCTTCTCAACTGCATACGATGCTGTTCTGATTGGAATTCCAATAACTTGTTTCTGTGAAGTCTTCATAATTTATGCGCAGGGAAGATTTGATAACTTCTGGACTTAATGACTCGAACTGTCTTTTCGGTGCAGCTGCAAACTTCTTCAGAGTGCAGACTAGTACTGTATTTCGCTGTGAGATATGTAGAGGATGCTTAGATTGATCAAATCTAGCATTCCGCAAGTGTATATAAAGAGGTGTCAATAGTTGGTGAACCTTCTAACTTTTTGGTTGCATGACTCACCTATGGCTCATGATCGACAAGGACTATGGCATACAAATGGGGTCATATATATATATATATATATATATATATATATTAAGGGAAGATGGAGAAATGATGGCATGTTCGATTGCTTTAAGAAAAGATATCGTGGGGTCCTCATTTTGATTTTCTATTGAGTAACTACAACAATATATTTTTGACTGTCAAATTTTAAATTTCCTGAAATCCATTTTTCAAGTATGCTAGCTAGCTGATCATGGATCAAGGCGTTTTCTTGTACAATAAACTGGGAATGGGATCATTCTGTTACAGTATCATTAAAAATGACAGAACTATTCACAGAACATGTAAATTAAATTCATGACTAAACTGGTTTCAGGGAGGTGAAAGGTCTCTTCCTGTTTTGCTTAAATAGTTTGCTTCCACAGAATATATTCCT
>Ga0325410_1005841_pt1 | contig 13560 bp, 5 predicted proteins | sample PopdelMetagenome_16_FD_206182 | JGI IMG/M metagenome (GOLD analysis project Ga0325410, IMG submission 206182) | Populus deltoides microbial communities from Bellville, Georgia, United States - Xylem-PdIQD-R3 | ecosystem: Host-associated > Plants > Phyllosphere > Stem > Wood/Secondary xylem... | reverse complement strand
ATATCTCATATTATTCTATATTTTTTTTTTTTGTATATATATATATATATATATATATATATATATATATATATATATATATATATAACTCATACACATATATACTAGCAAGCTCTTTTTGCACGTAACTTCAATGTCGAGAGAATTGTCTGTATTCAAATATTTTAATCTTCTAGTATTTATAAATAATTGGACTATATATTGGACTAAACATCCCGTAAACAAGCTATATTAATTAAAGATCCTAATTTATTTATCTATCGATATCAAAGAGAGCAATGGAGTTACATACCTTTTGTACCTAGCTCCCGATCGATAGAACTTAATTCTTGAGGTACCTGCATGCTGAATTAGTACAAGGGGAAAATGTACCTCGTCTGCTCAGACTTAGAAGATTAATTATTGTTATTTTATGATATAAATATTTATACTATTTTTTTTATAGATTTTCTCAAATAAAAGTTTTTATACTTGAAATTTATACATTATTAAGTAAAATAAAAATGATGAAATTCAAGATAGTACGTAATCACTTAATTAATAATATTTTAATAAAATATTAAAGAATTATTTTAATTGAAAAACTTAATTATCAAATAAAATTTTAAAATATAATTTATATTATTTTACGGGAAATGTATCAAATTCATGTTTTAATGAGAAGATAGATCAAAGGTCGGAGACATCCGTTTTCAAAAAGAAAATTTTGAGAAGAACATAGACAGAAGATACTTTGAGGTGATAGCTGGAAAAGCAAAGAGCTCTGAAAAGTGATATTGGCGCGGCTCAATCTGAGATCGGATTTTACTTTCACTCGTGTAAATCTGTCTTCGGATTGAACCTCACCAACATCGCTTTCTTTTGTTTCCATAGCATCCAGCAATTATTACAGTGTCTCTTCTTATAAGAAGAGGCAAATGATTATGCAAGAAGAAACATGTACACACAGACACCATGAAAAATTCATGAAAAATAATGCGAACAAGGTTTTAGCTTTTATAAAGTTGCAGGCTCGGTACCACTTAATTACCAACTAAAAGGGAAAAGTGTGTACTTGAATAAAGAACTAGCTAGATATGGCCCCAAACTACTTTTCAAGGGACAATAATATGATCATTTAGGGTATCTAGATCTCTTGGTAAGAAAAAGGATGGTGGATTGGTGGAGTAAGAGGTGGAGGTGGTGATCTTGTTGGTGGTTGTAGTCATGGAGTGGGATCTTGATATCATGATCACTTATGATATATTCCTTGAACTCAGTCAATTAACTTCAAGTCTTATTTTCAAAAGCAAAAAGATCCAAGACTTTTTAAGGGGCAAATAATAAATATATTCCAAAATATTTATAAAACACGATCGAGTATGAAAATATATCGATTAAAGCAAACCCTATTATTCAATTATAATTAAAGTGGGATTCAAAAACAATAGGGGAGAAATAAAACAACAGATCAAAAGCAATAGCAACAAAATAACTACAACTTATTGTTAGTTCCAAACAAAAAGAAAGAGATTATCGTTGCACCAAGAAGAAATTGAAAAACTATAAAGAGTTGAGCTTATGTTAATAGAGATCAAGTGGGGCGATGCTAATTTGATTAGCATGATCCAGAAACAAGAGCTGGCTATTGGGTTGGATCAGTCAAGATATCATATGGAATGTACAAGCAATAAAATCAAATTAACGCATGCCATACAGAAATAAGGTTTGAAGAAGAGAAATAACTAACAAGCTCATGATATTTCTTGATGATTTATAGAATTATAGGAAGAGAAGTCGAGTGATCAAGGCCATATAGAAGGGACCTGGGACTCGGGGAGAAAGGGAGAGAATGGAGTGAGGAGGCAAGGTGTGTGGGGAAGAGAATGTATATATACTGGTAGGTTTTGCCTCGGGATGAGAAGGTGAAGAAGGTGAGGGGAATGATGTCAAGGGGAGCAACTTACTTTTAGGGTTTCTCATGCTTAGTTTGTACTCAATAAAATCAAACGCATGCCACCTGAAATGTTCCTCTTCACCAAAAAACCCAAACAAACTCCTTTTGATTGTACCTTTATTTTAAGAATATATTAATTATATTTTAATACCCGTCTTTTTATATCATCATGCCTTGCATTCCATTTAATTAAATTAACCTTATTGTATTTTATGCTAAAAAGGAGAATAAGATACTTGGCTTATGTGTACCTAAGCATAAACAAATCCTCCTTATGGAAGCCTTATTGTAATGGATAAGTCGTTGAAGAGAAATATCTTAGAATTGAACCACGGGGAGAGATTGAGAGAATTGAACCCATAAATATATTTTCCTAGGCTTCTTAGTTTGCTTTTTTTATATATAATTTAATTGATTTTGATTTAAATACGTATCTTAATAGGGCAAGGGCTGAGTAACTAATGACAAGACTATTCCACGGAAGGACTGACTACAGGTGTGGAGGCTCTTCCCACAAAGAGACTATCCACTTGGTCACTTGCTACTTGGTAGTGCCCAAAATAAGTAGGTAGTCATCGAGAATTCGTACGTAAAAACTAAAGGTGGTCAAAGCCAAAGCCATATTGTGCAAGAAAGAGAGAGGGAGGGAGGGGGAGAGAGAGAGGAATATTGGAAACAAGAATGCAGAATGTCAGCAAAGAGATTGTCGAGTAGAAAAAAGTTTCCTTTGGAAGGGTTCGTACGAAGCTGATTTTAGTGGTGTTTGCAAATGTTGCATGGTTATTTTTTAAAGTTTTTTTTAATTTGAAAATATATAAAAGTATATAAAAATATAAAAAAATTATTAAAAAAAAACACCATTTAAAATGCAATTCCACGCTCACCCTATGAAACTCGTCCATATATTTTGGTGGCGAACAGGCAAAATAGCCAACACCGCAAAGCGGAGACACCGGCGCTAGAGAAGCCCTGCCCTGGGCCTGCACCAAGAGACACTCTTCTTGGGTTTTGCTTTATTTCTTTTAAAAGTCTCTTGTCATTAATTTAAGGGGTCACTCTTGGCCCTTCTCTTGGGATTTTGGGAAGTGTAAAAGACCCTTTTAATAAAAGAGGCTTAAAGCCTCATGATTTTGGGCGATAAGTTCGCGTGCCACTACCCAAACACAGATTCCCCCACGCCTTGAACCATTCCCACACCTTCTCTACTCATATTCTTCTTTCCTCACCAGATCCTAGGTCTTTCTCTTCTATTTTTGCTCTCTTTACCTAGACTAATGACTTGTGAGGTCAAAAGCTAGCTAGCGCAAATTTGGCTTTTCTTTTGATTATTCTCCTTTCTCATACTTGCATAAGTACCGACACTCCCTTTTTACGTGTGTGATGAAAATGATGTTTTATGGGCACAAAACTTGAATGCTAGGTCATGTCAAGATAAAACAGCATATTACATGTAACAACAACACATGAAGAGGCCGATGAAGGCTTGTTTGGTGCATGTTGTAAAGGATTAGAAACATGTCGGCCGGGATCATGACCTGATTCTCAATGGTTGACATTCAATAGGGATGGATGTTCTTGGAGTGAGTTTAAAGACACTTGAGAAAATTAAGTTTTTCAATGGAAAAACTCCCTTGATGCACAGTTCGAGCAACAAATGAAAAGTGAAAGCATGTGTTCCAAAGTCAAATTGATGGTTCTTGATTAAAGGGATTGGGCAAAGAGACACCCATGTTCTATTCGTACTTGAGATTTTCTACAAGCTTTTTAATGGGCCATGTTGGCCTTTTTGTTCACGAGGAAAAGCAACATTACAATATTACAAGAAATAAACTAATTCGCCTGGGATTTTTTACCATCTCATTCATCGTGGATTTACACTGTTTGGCGTCTTCTTCTTCTTCTTCTTTTTATCCTTTGACACCCCCCCCCCAACTATTTTCTAGTTAGGTCCTTTAACAACAATTGGTTGGAATGAGATTTGCTCTTGATATTTTGGTTTGATTATCTTCATTAGGGTTCTGTTCCTCAATAATTTCTAGTTAAGTCGATATATTCCAAAGAGTATTGGGCATATGCTAGCACCACATTGAAAGAAAAAATCGCAATGGACATACTACTTGAACATCAAAATATATAGCTTTCTTTGACTATCTATCCATTTGAAATATTTAAATTTGAACTGGAGATGATGAAGAGTTATAGGAGCACCACCATATTTACGATGAAGAGTTAGTGATTTTGAGCATGAAATAAGGATAATGGAAGTGCAAGAAAATTGAAGCTTTTGCAAAATGGATGATGGGTACGTTTCAATCATATGTGGCAATGAGGCCAAACTCACTTGTCAGTTTGTGGAGACAAGAAAGAGCACACCTCCCCCCACGAATTCGAGTTGCTAACTTTCTCTCTTTAGACTACAACTCTCCGTGTACGTATCAGACTTTTCTGTCCACACATGCGCAAAATATCCAAAAAATGAACAGAAGAAGCTAGCATTTCACCCTTCAAAAGATTGAATAACAAATAATTAATGAATCGTATGCACTGCTCAGTGCTCATCCTTCCTTATCCTGAGGGAACATTCTTCCACCTGAACGATCGCACTACAGAAGCACAACCTTGTCTGCTTGACCGAAAAACAGCAATTATGTTTACTCCACTGTGAGATTTTATAAGTGTGGTAGTTGATTTTTAAAGTGTTTTTTTACTTAAAAATAAATCAAAATAATATATCTCAAAAATTAATTTAAAATAAAAAAAACAAAAATTTTCAAAAACGTGTTTTTTTTAATGGAAAAACATATACACTGGGAGGATGCAATAAAACATGTTACATGCAGTCAGAGTTTATGGCGTATGATAGTGAACAGGATATGGCCCCAATAAGTTCTTATAGCCCACACATTTGGAGCAAAGTCTCTTTAGAGAGAGCAAATTCTCTAAAAGCTCACACTGGTGGTTGATCTCCCACACAGTTTTCTTTTAATTTGTTACAGGGTTCGAGCCTGTGATCTTTTGGAGAGGGGAGGACATGGGTGTTAGTTGAACTACAAACTCATTGGCGATCTCACACGCAATTGATTTTACTCATTGGTGTCGTGAAATAATTTTTGAGACAGCTCAAAATCAACAAAGTTACATGGGTCATGTTTGGTATGCATGTGCATGTGAGAGGGAGGTGTGGTATTTATCCAGGGATCAGTTCTCTTTATGCAGTTTGTAAAAGAAATCCACTGTTATTGCTCACATTATGCTGTAGGTTTAATCAAACATTTTTTTGAACATGAAAAAACATTCAGGCGTTGTTGTTAATATGATTTAAAAAAAAAACAATTATTCTATATATAAGATTAAAGTAAAAAAAAGAACTTGATTTTTCATTGTTCATTGATATATACTGTGAAAAGTAAAGCCCATGTTAATTAACTTGTTTGTACCCAAGCTCTTTCGCGGATCGATTTTTTGTAGTAAAATAATGAATATGAAAGTTTTTCAATGTGGTTTTTTATATAAAAAAATTCTTAATCATAAATTTATAAATTTATTTAACTAATTAAATCAATATTAATTAGATCAAGAAATAACTAAGATTAAAATATTTGATATCGTAATACAGGTTGTGTATTAAGTTGTGTTCAATAATGATATGTTTTAAAATATATTTTTTATTTAATTAAAAAATTATTTATGTAAATAAAAAATAAAAAAAAATCTCAAACTAAAGTGAACTGAATCAACTATGAAATTCAATTATAAAATAAATCAATTTTAAATGATGAAACTAAAAATAATAATTAAAAAAAATTAGTTCAGCCCGCAATTAACCCGACAACCCTGCTACTATTGACACACAATTGAGATAACTTACATAAAGGAAAGTGAAAAGAAAAGGAAAAGGAGAAGAAGAAGCATGAAGACCAACTCTAAAGATAAAACTAGAAAAAAATTAAATATAAAAAAGAACATAAAAAACAATCAAATTTAACTAATGTTAACTTTTGAAACTCGGTCATGAGTTTGAGAATGATCACGTAGAAAGCAAACTCAAAAAAACAACGAAGCAAAATTCTTAATGAAAAAATATTTATGAATGAAACTGAATATATATATATATATAAAAGACAACAAAAAAAACTCTAAGTTATGCGCTAACCCCTAACCATGGGCATATAATTTGGATAATTCTATAAAAAAAAAATACATAAAAATTAATTTCACAAAAATCAAATATTAAAGGATAAATTGAAGAAGAAAAATTATAAATAGATCTAAAAAATATTAAAGTCAACTCATGTTAACCCTCGAAACACGTGGCTCAAAAACAAATACCGAGGGATTAGAAAAAATAAAATAAAATGATGAGAAATAAAATTGAAACAAAACTTAATTAGTAGAAGGATTAAAAAAAATCAAAAAAATAAGAATTAAATTTAATGTAAAAATCAATTGAAACCTAATGATTAGGGATGAAATTGAAAAAAAAATCAATAAAAAAAATAATAATAATGAAATTGGATATGAAATAAAAATGATAAGATACTCTCATACTTTGGCCCACCACTTTTTTTTATTAATATTTTATATTTTTGAAAGACTAAATTACTCATAAATCAATTTGATAACAACAAAAAAAAAATACAAAATACAAAGACCAAAAAACTCCTTAAAAGGAAGGTTTATGTTTTTTTTCGAGGGTAGTTTAGTAATTTAATTGTGCTAAATTTAAAAAAAAAATTGTTTAAAAGACTCCTTATCCTTATGCAAGTTAATGTTATTTTGGCTGCAAGCTAATTAATTCATTATATTATTCATAACCCAGTAACTATTGTTCCCCTATAAAAAAACCAAATTACCCCTCAATTTATAGGTTAGTGGCTTTTTTGCGGAGACAATGTGGGGAAAATATTGCAGTAATTTCTCAACCAGGCTTTCTTTATGTTAATAATAATAATAAATTAAGGCATTTGTCTGCCAAAATTAAGGACAAGGGACGGCAAGCCCAATAAATGAAGAAAATAGCTTGAGTGAGATGAAAATATTCAATGGTGGAGCAGCCAACATCTTGCATATTATGAAGAAAAGTTATCTACATAAGACATGCGGTAACATTCCCTTGTGTCTGCTATAACTAGAAACAAAAAGTTGGCAATTGAATGAAGGCATGAGTGATCTGCCATTTGAGCAATTTTCCCCCAGTATACCTCTGCCAAGCAGCAGTTTCGGCATTTATTGCCCTTTCAGTTTGCAGTAGGCATACAAGCAAGATCCAAAGAAACCAAGGGACTGGCCAACAACGTTCAACTGAAAAGGTAGCATGACACCAGTCAACATAAGAATATCTGCCATTATAAGACTGCTATGTAAAGAGCACAAAGAAGTTAACAGTTCATTCTCACCAAGTCAAATGGAAGCCCACCAAATAGTATCCAGCCAAATCCAATGGTGAAAAGATCCTATAACAGCACAATAAGAAGAAATAGAATATGAATTATGATATGTTATAGGCTAAAGACTAAATGCTAACAAGCATAAAAGGCTAGGAGAAAAACTAGATAAATTGATTATAGCTCCTGCCCTGTTCTTGTCTTCAATCGGTGAACCTAAAATTAGGCTCAGTACTATACCCTTTTGGCTCATCAGGAGATTCATGCTTAATGCAGATATTCCAGCAGTTCTGGCTTAATTAACTTGGTCGCATCAAGGGATGTTGGCTAGAAATGTTTATGAAATAACTTAAGATGCTGCATTTTGTGGTTTTTTATTGTAGAAAGTGATTACAAAATCCAAGAATCTTAGGCTCTAGCATCTTCCCTGCTTGCTGCACTTGTTTAGAACAATTTGATTTCACATGGCACAACTTACAAAAAAGACTCATAACCTCCTTGGTGTTATTTCAGATCCATTACACCATATGCACTTTAACTAGAATAGCAAATGGAAGATAAGAATAAACTAGATATCAGTCACAGAAAATTCTGCCTGGAAGAATAAACAATACAACTTGAGAATAGCCCAGGAAAAGAATGACACAAGTTATCGCAAGAGTTCTATAATTTGATTGTTTAAGAGGTTCGATTTCTACTACATGAAGAAATACACCACATGGAAGCCACTGGCTTCATTATCTAAAATTAGTGTAAAAATTCAACAAGACAAGCAAAAATGTTACACCGGTGAAATCACATCGGTATTGACTGTGGTGTCATTGACATGAATTTAGGATGCTGCAAGGTTAACAAGAGGCGTGCATTTTACATACCTTCAAATTACCACAGATAGTCTGTGTCAAAGCTGAATTTAGTGTTGTATTCATAAACACAAAATAATTAATTAGGAAAGCCATGATACAGGAAAGAAGCATCACCACCTGCAAAACATTTTAATGCAGCAGTTTCAGACACAACAGTTAAATGAATAGCGATGGAAGGATATTCATGTCCATTGCTCTGAAATTTTGTAGATGCTGACATTTTAGCCACAGATTGTTAAGATGTATATGACGCAGAGGAAGAAAATATTTCTTTATGAATCTCATTTTCCTTTTTTCTGATTTTATTGAATTGCATAATGTTGAAGTTTAGTGAAGATACAACATGATCTTGGATAGAGAAACCCGGAGGAGCTACGATATGCATTTGACAACTTTTGTAGATGATGTAGCCGTAAGGAGTTCAGGCAAATCTAGTAACTTCGCTATATCTGCAGTCTTAGAGCTTTTAAGATTGATCCACCAGGCTGAGAAATGCCATGTCTTTTTCTGCATGGGTAATGATCCTTTGTTTTTCTCAAGTTCTCAAGACAAGAATTTTCTAAATCTTAGCAGACAAGGTTCGTTCAAACAAAACAAGATAGGGATGTTGTAAATCGTAGCAAAGTTGGCCACTAAAATGGAGCTGTACTAGCACAGCTATAGTGCGCTCTCTGTGTCCTTGTCAAAAATAAAGTGAAGACTAGCTAAGAGAGGGAGAATTGGCTAGCTTCATAACATGATGAAAAGATGCAAAAAACATATACAATCATGTTGATTCATATAGAGAGAAAGAAAAAATAAACGTGTACGATTACCCACAGGACTGGCATGTGCTTGTTAAGGCCTGTTCATCAAAATATTTTACCAATATATTTATCAAGCATGCACTTTAAAACTTTTAAATGTACTTTCTGATGAAAATAAAGAACCTGAAATCCTGGCGAGAAGAGAAAGGGAAAGTTCCTCATTGCTTCCAAATCTCCTCTAATTGATGTCCAGAACAGCAAGATTGGTCCACAAATTATACCTACAAAAGTTAGCATGTGAAATTATGCACAAATTAAGGTTAGTCCAATCTATCAAAATGAATGTGGTCCTCTAATCTTACCATTGCACCACATAAGACCAAAGCTATTAAGGCCACTAGATTTACCTGAAAGGCGTTGCATTGTATCATAAATAAAACAAAGCTTTGAAACCTCTTAGTAATCAATTGTAAATGAGAAGAGTGGACACTTTATTACCAATTCGAGCAATAGAAGCAAGATATACTGCTGTACAAATGTTTGCTACAAAGACAACGGCATAGCCATAAGCATCGAATGACAAATCTCGAGCTCCAGCAACAAATGCACCAAGTATGATTATCCCAACACTGATGAAATCCTAGATCATACAAGATATTAGAAACAAGAAAACCCAGATCACACTGCTATTATAGCTTAGGATGGTATAACTACTTAAACCATACAAATTTATATCATGTGGTCATCATTCTTTAACTGTTAAAAAAAGTTTTGAGTGTGTGAAGAAAATGACACCATGTTCTTCTCACGTAATAAGACCTTCCAAATTTTGTTTGATAAGACCCGGTTTGCATGCTGCGAGATTTTTGTCACATCAGAAACACGTTGTTCTTAGAAACCTTAGAAATATAAACTACACTAAACAATCAAGTAATACGAGCAGAAACAGTAACAACAGCAGCAATATACAAGATGCAAGGTGTCTGTCAAAAACTGTGACATTCATTACTTCACCAAATCCATCTTCGAAGCAATGCTGTCTAAGCAACTCAAACTTAGATAAAAGAACTCCAATTGTATGAATGATGTGATTTTGAAAAAAAAAATAACAGATTCGACAGATCCACTTGTAATATAAGACCCTCATAAGCTAGCAAATTAAGACTTTGATGAAGCACTAGAAACTGAGATCAGCTCGTCTCAACAATCACTACTCATCATGTCTTTATCGAATGTCTTAATTCATATTACTTTTGTGCTTTCTGTTATCATGTATAATCTTAAAGCAAATCACTCCTTACTAACCAGTTTCGGATTATCATCAACATGGCATATTTAACTTCCGAGCAGTGCATATAAATAGTTGAATGTTTCTTGTTATCGGCACTTATCTTCTAGAGTCCCAATTTCATTTCAATACGCTTACAGTTGATCTATCACCTTTATATCAGTACCCTTTACATATATATTTCCTTTATCTTCAAGTAAAAAAGTACTTATCATCTATCCAATAGAAAACTCTGTTATGAATTCATAAATATGCACCAAGTACCATCTTGATATTCAAACTTTCTTTTAGTGGAGGACTTGATAAGGAATCTATATACGTCACTCCAATACCATCATCATGAGAATAAACTTAATGAAAATAGCCAGATAAAGCTAGTTCCAAAGGCTAATTTTCAGGAACGTATTATCCTGAAATATGCTTTAGTAAGTGTCCATTATGTACAATGATATTCAATTCTGGAAACTATCACATAATAGCAGCATATCATCTATTACAGCAGCATAAAAGAGTTGCATACCTGCCAACAACACGCAAGGAATGTTTCTGTCCTGTCAAAAGATACTCCACAATCATTGTGAAAGCCACGGTAGTCCTCCTAAGGGTGGTGTACATGGGGACATTTATGGCACGTACAGATTCCATTGTGATCAGCTTTAACAGAAGAGAGAATGGCCAGAAATGGTTAGAATTAACTCAAAATTTTGAACAAGGAAATAAATAATAAAACTCTTCTAAATACATACCATGTAAAGCAGATATGACAACGCCAGGGGAAGGGAGTGAAGCAATGTCTTAAATGATACAAGTCTTGCTGGGTTGTTAGACATGTTCTGCGGTTCACTAGTTGCAAAAGATATGATCTTCCAGAATTTCAATACATAAAGGAATAAGCATGAACATAGCATCTAGAAAACACAAGAAAAAAAAAATGTCCCGGTTAACTACTGAGAAGAATCAGGACCTGGCATAAATAAATAGTCAAGTCAGTTGGCACTAAATTGCCAGGCAAAGATAGATTCAGGATATGAAATCAGAATCTAGTTGTAATTTGAACTCTTAGAAGAGAGAGTGCTAACTAGTTGCAGTAAATCAATGCTACCACAAGCAGCTAATGATTAAAAAACTATACATAGAGGGTACTCCAGGAAACCATATTAGTCAAGGAGATACCTGAAAGAGTGTGATGACGTTTGCATATGGGAAACTGTAAGAAGAAAGGGCTGCTTTGTTGAACATTACCAAGAGAACTGTAGAATGGAGAAGGCAGCATGATCACACTAGGTACAATGAAAAAAAAGTCTGCCTTCATACAAGAAACTATTAAGCAAATAAATGGCAAAGGATGCAGTACAATTTTAATTCAAACAACTAAGAGAGTGTCACAGCAGTCTCATATCGACTGTTGAAGACAAAGCAATCAAAGTTTAAACACGCTTTCACTGTCTTCAGTTATCAGGAATTGAACAATTTTTGTTGTCTTTTTTCAATTTAGCGGCTCTAGTCTGTTGGTTAAAGATTTTCAGATTGTACTGCTAAACCCCAGTTACAGAATCTGAGAGCAAGTCAATCATTTACCTGGCTAGAAACTTTACCTTTTCAGGAAAGGCTAGGTAAGCAATGAAATCCCAGGAAGACTCATACTTTCAGTGGTTTTTTTCCCTGGATCCCAAAAATATTCGAATGAACATTCCATTAATCAGGAAAATTGGAGAACAAACTTTCCTCTGCAGGAAAAAAAATCTCCCAAATAACTTATTTTTTCAGGGAAACAAATAGAACCAAAGCTATATATAAGGCTTCCTCAAAGATTGATCGTTCACTAAGGCCTCAGCTGACATGAACAAGCATGTTCTTTACAATCCAACCAAGTTTATACCTCTTATAAGTATCAGGCATCACATTCTACAGGATCTGTTATTCTGTATGCTCGCCATCATGTCAGAATACTCATGCCTTCATCCATCTCAGCACAATTTTTTAAGCTACAAAATCCTAAAGCCCCCGTGCAAACGATGAAGGTCAGTCAAGTAAACCTACTTCCTGACATCTTAAACTGCATCATTCTCCTAAATTAATATCCAGTTAAATTCCTTAAATTTTTTATATGATAGCAAAGGTATCGAGACCATATGGCTCGACTAGTCCTCCTAGCTAGCACACGCAACACCCCACCCCCGCACGCGTGGGAGAGCTCAAACGAAAGTCCACGATTGTGGCCCCAACATGGAATTATCTGCACCTAACAATGTTGAGAATTCAACCTGTAGCGTGCACCTAATTCATACGACTCAAGCAAACCCGCAAGTCCTTAACCATTAGGCCAACCCCCACGAGGTTAAATTCCAAGAATTTTACCCCCTCCATACTTGCACCATCATACTCTATAGCATTCTTTCGCTATCCTGGCCATCACAAGTGACCACTTCACTATAACCTATATAAAAAATATTCTCATATCATATAGTCCTACTTTTCTAGACATAATAAAGCCTAGTGTTGTTGACAATTCAGTATGTCTCCTAAATTCCATCTCCATTATTAGTGTCTTTAGTGGCATCAATAATACTAGATATTCTTCTATTCTCCTTGGCCCACAGCATTATCTCCTCAAACCCCTTTTCAACTCACTTTTTCTTAGCCAATAGTACAATCCAACAACACCCCCTTCTTTTTCACCATCAAAAACTGAAACCAAATTTTCTTTTCAAATTCTCTTCTTCACCAGCATTTTTTCATCGACCAAAGAATATGTCAAAACAAAACCAGAGAAAAACAGAAAAGAAAGACAGTTTAACGAAAAGAAGAATGGACCTGACCTGCACTGGCCATGTAAGAAATGGCAGCATAAGCTCCTTGTTTAGTCATGGCTGAGCCATTTTTCTCCTTCCCTTCGCTCTTTAAGGGATCAGTAACTGGTAGCTTCTTGTTGGTCTCTGAATCCATGCCAGGAAAAAGAAATCTTTCGTTCTCTTTTCTTTGCTTTTGGAAATTTGAGAGTGAGAGAAGAGAAGGGACCGGCAGAAAGCGGTTAAATAAGAGAGGGAAGGGAATATGTTTGAGTGAGCAAGAGCCCACGGAGAATGCGTTGGAATGGACACGTGGCGTGGTGTGGGGAGTACCGGTCCGTTTAAAGTTAGGTCCCAGCTAAGATTTTATTGGCTGCTTTCTGGCTTTGGATTTGTTTTTGGGATTTTCTGGTTGGGTTTTTTGGATTTTTATTCATTTTTAGGATTTAGATTCCACTATGAAATGAAATGAGCTGTTGGGAACTTAATAAATGAGATTAAATTTGTTGCTGTTTTTCTTGGAAAATAAGAGATTATATGGTAGTATGATT
>Ga0325410_1005837_pt1 | contig 13567 bp, 9 predicted proteins | sample PopdelMetagenome_16_FD_206182 | JGI IMG/M metagenome (GOLD analysis project Ga0325410, IMG submission 206182) | Populus deltoides microbial communities from Bellville, Georgia, United States - Xylem-PdIQD-R3 | ecosystem: Host-associated > Plants > Phyllosphere > Stem > Wood/Secondary xylem... | reverse complement strand
AAATATAAACTCTTTATAAATTATCAACATGATCATATTAATCATCTTATTTACGTAACACCATACTTATAAATTTTATCAAGCATTCATGATGCTAACTTATGTTGACAACAAATCAAGTTCCTCTTATAATAACGATGTCGGTCGAAAACTATGAAGGATCAAGTATTTGATGTACCAAGTGTTATACAACACAAATCTAGATTAACCATTTAACAAGCAAGGTATTAAGGATTGATAAGATAAAAAAGATAAGACATGTTAATAGCAAATTGTTTAGGATTTAAGCATTGAAGTCCATGTTGAGTTCATATTATACTTATTCTAACACCATTAGTGAAACCTTGTCACCTTGACATAATTAACTTAACTAGACATTATAAAGAAGAAAAACATAAATAAACAATATAAGAACATAAACATGATATAAGTTAACTAAGTATAGTATAGGAAATGAAAAGCATGAACAAGAGATTAATGAAAATAAAACTTAAGCATTACAACAATAAAGAGAGAGCAAGAACATGATCTTGATCTTAGAACCAAGCCTCCTAAATGAATGGCAAATGCCTCCTTTTATAGGCTAAAATTCAGAACTATTCATTTGGTAATTGATTATTGATGTAGTGGCCAACTATTGATTTAGTGGACTTGGTGGACAGCAACACTCAAGCACTTTGGCTGGATGAAATGACATTGCTTCATTCAGAATTTGGCAAAGTGTTCCCATGAAAGTTGTTGGAAATTATCTTATCTTGTCACCCATAAAATTGCAGAGTATGTGGATCACTAGAGCTCGAGATATGGCTAAAATACTGAGTAGTGCTGTTGGTGGACGTGGTGGATAGACCTCAAGCTCTTGTCTGGACGAAATGTCATTGTTACCATCCGAATTTGAGAAAAGCTTCTTCATGAAAGTTGTTGGACATTGTCTTTTCCTTCCACCCACCAAATTTCACGTCATTTGGCCTTCTAGAACTCCAGATATGGGTAAAATTCTAAGCAGTGTTTGGGCTGGATTACAGGACAGATTCTGACTTTTCTTTTGTGGCCAAACTTTGAATTTGAAAACAGCTGATTTGGGTCTTATACTATTCATGAACATTGTAGGCCTATTTCTTATCTTTCCATCCATATAAATTAAGCTAAAATCCAAGATCTACAGCTCCAGATATGACCCAATAACTGAACAGTGTTCCAATTTGAATTGAATCGGTATCTCCTTTCTAATCTTAGCCGTTTCTTTGTCCTTTCACTTTCAATAGTTAATCACATCAATCAATCCTTTGAATTGTGAGATATGCTTGCATTTAAAATGAACATTTACCATAAATTAAAGCTATCTTATATTATCAGATCTGTTATTATAAAACATGCTCTAGTTAAGGAGTTATTGATACTTCAAGTGCAAAATGATGATATAAAACCTTGATAAAAATGCACTTTTAAGTACTAATCATATAGCAATCAAAAGTTTGAAGATCAAATTTGATATAATCAGCAAATAATGACATTTCTAAATTTTTCATAACTTCCGGAAAGTGTTTTCCGCCCAAATTTTCCATGAAAACCAAGCCAAATTTTCCTTTGACTATAAAGTGTTTTCCGTTGACCAACTTTTCTAATGGCAAACAAATACAGGAAAAACAAACACAGCCAAAAAGGAAAACACTTTCCTGGAAACCAAACTAAATTTTTCTTTGACTGGAAAATGTTTTCTGTTGACCGGAAAGTGTGTTCCATTGACCAACTTTCCTAATGACAAACAAACATAGGAAAATTTGAAAAATGATTTCCTAGAAATTACTTTCCGGGAAACAAACATGGCCCTAAATTGGAATGGAAACACTCGATTGATGTGGGTGTTTATGTTATATATGCTTATTATAGAGGCTCAATTGTAATTACCTTGTTTAATCATTATGACGTTGATTTTAAGATCAAAGGTGGTGATAAAATTGCGTAATTGATTTTTGAGAAGATTGTGAATCTTAATATTATGAAATCAAGGATTTGGATACAATTATGAGAGGTGTTGGATAGTTTAGATCAATTAGCATTTAAGCTCTTTTTTTTTCTTCTTAAATGTCCACATTTCTTGCTATATTTTTCTTAAATGTTTGTGTTTTTTGGTGGGTAATTCGGCAAATGTATGGTGGGCTTAGTAGTAAAAGTCTTAGGATTGTTGTTTTATTAGTGTTTCCATGTATAGAGTAATCTCTTTCCCGTAGATTATCTTAAATCTCCTTTGATTAAGGTTCAATGTGTTTTTCCAATTATATTTGATAAATTTCATCTACCACATCATACACAGATTAAATCAATAAACCCTATATACATATAAAGTCACATAAAACATATATATCCTCAAGTGGAAAGACATTATTTTTATCTTTTATATATTGTATTTATTGATCCATTTTATGGATGTTGGGATAAACATAATTAACTTAATAAATTCTCCTGAAAAATATACAACTTTAACATTAAAAAAAAAACTAATAGTGCTCATGAAAACAATATGTATTTTAGTAATTTTCTCTATTTTTTTTCTTTTTGGTCCTTGAAGGGTTTTCTAATGTGGTCATAAATATTTTTTTCAATTTCGTTCTTAAATAGTGCATTTACTAGAGTTTATGGTAGATAGTTTTTCTTAATAGCTTCCTATGGGGTTCTCGCCACCTCAAAAAACGTTTTAATGTTATGTTGATATTCGATTTGGAAAAATAGAATTCAAATTTATTATTAAAAAATTATAACCTTGGAAGATAAAATTAGCAATGAAACAAAAAACATGATGTTTTTATTTTACTTTACATGAACTGCATATTTAAAGAAATTAGTCCTCATAGACTTTTTTTTCATTTTGGTTTGTAAAGTTTGAGAATTTTATTTTTGTTCTAAAACTTCAATTTTGTTCAAGCTTTAGTCCCTAAGTTTGTGAGAAGAAGGAGAATGTCATTGAAAAACAATGAAGGAGAGAGAAAATGATTGCTTGGCCTTAATCCTATAACAGAAAAGGTCGATCTTAGTGTTCATAGATTTCATTTGATGAGAGGAGATTAAGGTGTTTTTTAAGATTTTTCTTACTAGTAAAGATAGATTAAGACTCAGAGTTATTGCTTTTTTAATTGAGGTATTTTTTTAGGTTTTTTTGAATGATTAATGATTAGTTTGAGATTAGATATACTTTTGCTGAGGTTTGTGAGATGTTGTTTAGGTGTTACCAAGGGAAATTGTAAACTCTCGTGTAAATATAAGACTGAAAGTAGTAAGACCTTGATGAGATGGAAACTGAGATAAAAAAAGAATAGATAAAGAATGATAATAACAATAATTATGATTTATAATGGAGGGGATGACCTTCATAAGATGAATTTTAGTTTAGACTTCACAACGACAACAAATTTGATAACGCATTTTGATTGATAAAATAATAAAAAAAATTGATAAAATATTTATAAGGATTAAGTGAGGTAATAAAGAATAAATTATATGAAAGGATAGTGCAATGAAAAGGCAGGAATGAAGGTGCAAGCAACGGTTAAAAATCAGTGACGTTGCATTGAAACAATAATAAGCTTGATAAATAAATAAATAAAGGTGAAAAATTTTAAATAAATATATTTCATAATAATAAAATGACCCTGAGAGTTTAAAGGGATAATTAATATGATTTATATAAGGATTGAATAAGAAAATTTGGATTATTGATGAAAAATCATGAACTGACCAATTTTACGCTCAAGAGCAGAGCTCTCAATCTAACCATTGGATCGAGCTCAATCGGAGTTTAGTAAGGACTAGTATGTAAGAAGAAAATCGGATAGTTTACGTGAAAAAAAAAATACATAAAGGTATAAATGAGAGATAAAATTGTAGTTTATGAAAAAATTGCCTTTAAAACAGTAAAGAGGCCAACCAGTCCATATGAAAAAAGAACACCCTACAAGGCAGTTTCGGTCGTCGGTCAATTACTCTCTCTTCCATCGTTGGATCACATCTATTGTTCGATATATGGTGTGTCTAGATGTATTCTTCTCTGGATGGTGGAGATAGGAAATAAACTCTCCAGCAAGGTTTTGTGCATGTTAAAAAGTAGCTCGTCAATTTTCAAGTTAGCTCGGTTTTATTCCAATCTATGGAGATTTAACCATTGGATCATTTTGAGTTTGAGATATATTGTGCAAATCTTCAAGGTCTATATTTTGACCATTGGGTTTGAAAATATCATCTAAGGTAGATGACTTATTGTTTTTTGAGTTTATAGCTAGTTTTGCAAAATTTAGAAAACTTGTTTAAATACATTTTTTGATGAAATTGGAATTGTGTGGGTGTTATCGTTTATGGAAGATGTAATGGTGAAATGTGTTCTTGTTATGAATATTGTTATGGATAAGTTGTGTATTCTTTGTACGAAAGGAAGAACGATTATGGTGTAAGAATAGAAAAAAAAACATTGTTATATGAGCTTGTTGAATGAATAAAAGGCCAATTTGTTGGTTGTCTGGATGTGAATAAAGTAGAACCATGAAGAAATTGGAATGAAAAAGATTTGGAAAATGAAGCATATTTAAGGTTGGTCATAAGAATATTTTTGGCAAATTGATTAGTTAATGAAAATTATCATGGATTGTAACTAGTAGGGTGAAATTATTGTTGTGATAATGATGTAAGAACATTAATTGTTAAGATTTGTTGCATATGTTTAATTGCACAAGGAGAAAATGAAAAATGAATGGTTCATTGTTTTGTTAATAAAGCTAAACAAGGATGTTAATATATGTTATGTGCAAAAACAAAAATAGGAGGAATTTCAAGGGGATAAGTTTCTCCATTTTGGCCGAATCTTGCTATGTTGTAGAGGTAGAGAAATGATTTGAATGTCTAGTTTTAGAATTGGTTTAAATTTATGATTTATTGATGCCAAATAACATTGGATAATTTTGTTTATGCATGGAAATAAGTTGGAAGTTAAAAAGGATTTTAAAATGATGAAACATTTCAAGCATGAGATCTTAGTTATGCACCCCATTGAATTTAATAACTTTGTATCTTTGAAACTATTTTTTGTTTAATCATAAGACAACCATGCAGATGAAACTCTTTTTGTATCAATTAAAAAAATTAATTAATGCAATAAAAATTAGGGCAAAGGCGTTGGACTAAAAAATAAAGACTAATATTATATTTTTTCAAGCTAGATAAGCTATGATTTCATTAAAAAAAAAAGAGAGAGAGATTTCAATGGTATTCAATAAAGACTAACATTATTGTTGTCAATCTGTTTGAATTGATTGAAGTATAAATGCATGGATGTGGAGGGGAGTGGGGGGGGGGGGGAGAGAGTTCGGCAAGTGTGTGGGCCTGCATGTCAAGCCTTTTAATATTTTTTTATATTAAATTATGGACAACACATTGTTCGATATTTTTTAAAAAAAATTGCAAACATCATGTTATTTGTTGGCTTAGTTTTTGATGACCAAAAGGTCACTAGAAAATTAAACCATGATGACTTTATGCTTAAAAATTTTAACCAATTTTTTACCCAAAACACATAGAAAAGAAAAACTCCAGAGACCTTAATAAACAATTTTATGACATTAAATAACCCTAAAATCAGTCCAGAAACATAAAATTAACTCAAATTCAAAAAACTTCTCAAGTTCATATCTATCATCTCAAGGAAAAGGAATGTTAAAGAACATCTCAGTAAACATCTCATTATTAAATGGAACCCATTAAAACCAAGAACAACCCTTTGTAGATAAAATCAGTGTCAATGATGATTTTCTCTCTCTACAACCAGAATCTGATGACTACCTCTCTCTTTTCTCAGACTAGGGATTGGAAAATAAGAAAAGTAAAGTTTTGGAACAAAATATAAATTTCAAAAACAAAAAGGTCCGAAAACCAATCTTTTGGAAAGTATGAAGACCAAAGCAAACTTTACTTGTGAATTCTGAAATTGCCACATATTTTCCTCACCGTTTTCACTTTGGACCCTGACTTTTAATCTTGCCCTTTATTAAAAAAGACTATAAACAATTCACCATCAATTGGCCACAAAAGAACTAAATCAAAGAGAGAGAAAATATTGATAATTGAAAACCAAAAAATATAGATTATTGAAGTTCATAATGAATCAAGGCAATGCATATACACCGTGCAAAACCCTGTTGCCTTTTTTTTTCTTTTTATTTAATAATTCTACTTTATCCATTTGCTGAAAACAACTCCTAACACTATCAAAAGGATGTCATGTATTCCAAAAACATACATATATATAATGCATCTACGAGGAGGACAAGTGAGGGATGGATTTAAGTTAACCCAAAATGATCTAGTTAGGCAACGTCTTCAGCCAAGTCCCTCTAGACAGCTTTAAGGAGGAATGGATCATTTGATTTTATATCCAGGGGTCTTAATATGTATACCAAGTACATGTAATATTATAAATGCATCAGTTTTCATTGGTTGTGTAATGTTTTTTTATTTCCAAAATAATCATTGCCTTTAAAACTAGGCTTTTTTTTTTTTTTTTTGCTTATTATCATTGTCATAACCCAATTTTTGAATAAAGAATAAAAAATGAATGAATAAAAATATATTTGAGAGTGGGGTTAAGACAACACAAAATTTAAAGTTTGAGGATGAAATTATTAAATTTGAGAGTCAATTGGTCAGAAATTGAAGAATTAATAAGTTTAGGAATTTTAATTAAAATTTGGATTGCTTTAATTAATAAAATTAAGAGCTTAATTGAAGAATTAATAAGTTTGAGGACTTAATTGAACTTTGATTTAATTAATTAAAGGAATCAGAGATTTAATTAAAGAAATACCAGAGTTGTGGGCTGATTAGAAGCAAAATTTCAGGAGATTAAAAGACTAAGGACTATAGTGAAATTGCAGGTTTACTTTAGGAATTTTAACTAATTTTTCCAGGGATAATTTTGAAAGAATTTAAAGTTGAAGATTTAATTAAGGACCAAATCGAACAATTCGAAAATTTAGAACTGTTTTGTAAACAGTGTTATAATTTAGGAATTTAGTTGAAATTAATCCAATGGAAAAATTAAAAGAAATTTTTAATCACTTAGATCCAATTGCTAAATTTCCAAAGATCAGAGGTCAAAATGAAAATATCCATTTCTGCCGAAACGGCACCGTTGCTGGTGGAACAGCTGTGTTCGTTTTCTTCATCCCAATTCAACAAGGGACTTGAAAATCTGCAACAAATCCGATCCAATCGTGGACCACGTCTCTTGCCCACGATCTTGTTCGTGGGTTGAATAACAGTCCTGCAAAGGCATGATTAGTTGAAGGGCAAGCTGTAGGATCACTCTATAAAAGGGATGGCAAAGAACCCAGTGGTGGACCAAAAACCAGAGAGCAAAAAAACAGAAGAGAACTAGAGCAAAAACAAAGCAAAAAAACCCAGAGAGAAATAATACACAGAGACAAGAAGAGGAAAGGAAACCAGCATACACAGATAATTGTCCTCGCCGTTGCCTTCATCTCTGCAGACACCCTAGCACAAAAAAAGAAAACACCCAAAACAAACTCACAGCAGGCCAACATCATCTTCTTAGTATTAAAGGCTACTGAGAAAAAAAGGAAAACACAGACCAGCAAGCACAGAAGGAAGTCAAAAGGGAAACAGTAGGCGAGATTCATCATCAGCGCTGCACGCACCTTCAGTCTCCAGAAGCAAGTACGCCCATTTCTTCATCTCTTTTTGTATCTTTATTTCAAATTTAATTGTACAAGAACACTGTGCAAAGGTAATTTAATTACCTTCACACAGTGTTCATGCACGCGTGAAGTCAATTCACGCGTGCTTTTAGTTTTTTTACTCAGCCAGGTCACTGACTTAAGCCAGTGACCAGGCTAGACTAGTTGGGTCTAGCCCAACCCATGTGGGCTGAGCTGGGCCCAGCTCAGAAATTAAAAAAAATAAACAAATATAAACAAAATTTGTGTATAAGAATAAAACATAAATATGAATTTATTGTTTTTATTCATTGACACCAGAGTTAGAATAAAAACGCTGATTCAAATTTATTTCATCGCATTTTATTTAGCTACATAAAAATAAAAAAAATATGCATGCAAAAAAAATAAAATAAAATAAATTTATTAGTTTATTCACTGACGCCAGAGTCAGGAATAAAAATACTAATGTAAATTTATTTTATTATATTATATTTTACTTTTATTTAGCTACATGACAAGTAAAAATTGTGTGGTTTATTCACTGACGCCTGAGTCAGGAATAAAAATACTAATGTAAATTTATTTTATTTTATTTTATTATATTTTACTTTTAATTAGCTACATAACAAATAAAAATTGTGTGGTTTATTCACTGACGCCAGAGTCAGAAATAAAAAAAATATTGATTTAAAATTATTTTATAGTTACGTAATATTTACCAACGCTAAAGTTGGAAGTATCCGTAGTTGAATATTCACTGGCGCCAGAGTCAGGAATATTAAACGCAAACCATCATAGTACAAACCAATAAAATGTTAGCAATTTATGACAAAAAAAAATCAGCAATGCAGCCTGCCTCAAGCAGGACGCTTAGGGGGTGATAATATCTTCCCTTTTGCGTAATCAATCTCGTACCATAAAATCTCTGTTGACCAGATATGGTTCCTAGTGACCATAATACTAGGTGGCAACTCCTTAAACAAGACCATTCACCATCAAAGAATAGGATGCCAGAAATCCATTCATTCAATGAAATATTATTTTTAAGGCTGCCGCGATGTCGAGTGCGACAATCATATTTTTTTAAAAAATATTGGTGAAATAATATGGCATGAAAAAAGAATTGACAAAATAATACAGTTTGTACATGTTATGATTGAGAAACATAGCATTTATCGTTTGTTGTTATTTAGAATAATGACATTTACAAAAAGAAATTGTGAAATAGGTAGGAGAGAGGAGAGATAACCAAAGAAAAAAGAAAAAGACCTGGGAGGCACACAGAAACTCTAATTACAACCTTATTGGTATCATAAAAAAAGATCTCTACTTGACAAACCTAATGACATCAAAGATGGTCACCAACGGTAAACCGAGTAGGCCACACTTACCGCCAAAAGAAAGTGATCAACCTGTCATCTTTGGGTAACAAGTGTGGCTTACTGAGGTCACTGTTGATAACGTTTCTTAGTGTCGTTAGATTCATCTTGTCAGGATATCTTTTATGGTACCAATAATGTTATAATCGAAGCTCTGGTGTGCCATTAAGGTCCTTTTCTTTTTCTTTTTCTTTTTCTTTTTCTTTCTCCCTCCCTCCTCTCTCCTATACATTTCAATTTTTTTTTTTGTAAATGTTTCCATTCTAAAGAGCGACAAGCTATAAATATAACGTTTCTCAATCGCGGCATGTACAAACCATGTCATTTTGCTAATTCTTTTTTTACGTTATGCTATTCACCAATATTTTAAATTTACTATTCTAATTTTTTTAAAAAGTCTCAAAACAAATTTAGCTAAGAGTTGATACTGATTAGATGTTCAATTACATGGTTGATTATATTCAAGAATAACATATTTGAAAAAATGTAAAATGTTTATAGAGTCAGATGACCCACTCATGTTATGGGTTTCACATCTTTTTTTTTTTTTTTTATCACTAGCAAGTGATATATCAAAATTTATCTTCAGTGTTCTTACTAGTCATGGACCCGTCCTACACTATGAGCCTAATTTTCTCTATGGAAAATAATGCTCATATGCCACAAATGTGTTTCAAAAGAGGAAGATAAATTTACAACTTGGATCATAAACCTGATTGAGTCAATAAGTTGATTTTATTTTAATTAAATGATAAAAAAGGCAACAATAACACATGAACCAAATTAAAAAAAAAAATTGATCATAATAACCTATGATTTTTTTTTTCAAATGGGAGAAAATGATGGAGTTCAATTCTCAGCCCATTAAATACAAAATGATAAAATTGGTAAAAAAAATTTGTCTAAGTCAATCCAAGATAACATGACAACTCTATAATCTTGATAATCAAGGTCGAGTCAACCCGGATTATCCGATTAAACACACAGCTCAAGTTATGAGACTAGGATAACATGATAGAATGAAAACAATGAAAATCACAAAACTTGTTTTTTTTAAAGAAGTTATTATCATCTCGCATTAACTTTTCAAACTCGTGATCGAGTTATTAAAGTGGAAGCACCCTATCTAGTAAAACAATGAAACCCAATTCTTAATCAATTAAATGTTGAAAGATAAAATTGAAAAAGAATTACAATTATACAAAAGGGTTAAAATTTAGAAATTAAAATAATTTCGATCAAAATTGAAATGCAAAATAAATCTGATCTTTGGTTGAAGGGTGAACTTAAAAAGAAAATTTTATTTAATAAAATGACTCAAAAACAAAATCAAAAGAATGAGGATCAAATTTGAAATCAAAAATATAAATTATTTTTTATTTGATGGTGAAATTTAAAAGAAAAATTAATTTAACAAAAAAAAAGTCAAATAAATGGGAATGAAATTGATATATATATATATATATATATATATATATATATATATATTATGAATTGAGATTGAAAATAAAAATAAAAAAATAGATTAAAATTAAAATACCAAAAAAAAAGAGACCATGTTCTCCAATTAAACTATAACTAAAAGGGCTCATTCTTTTACTGTGGACTACACAGTGCATTCCACAGTAAAAGAATGAGCTTTTTTTTATTTATTTTTTTATGTTTTTAGAGTTTTTTTTAATAATTTTTTTGTTAGTGTTAAATTTTTTATTCAGTTATCCGACTTTCATGACATAGATCCCGGGTTTAATAGGTTAACATGGTTTAACGAGTTAACCCATAAATTTGTTTTTTGCTTTTTTTTTCTTTTTAATTAATTTTTTTTGTTTACTTTAGTTTGTTAATGTTAAATTTCTTTCCATTTAGTAAAAGATGAGCTGGTTTCTTTTTTTACACTTTTAGAGTTTTTTTTTCTTTTAATAATTTTTTTGTTAATGTTAAAATTTTTTTATTCAGTTATCAAACTTTCATGACACAGATCCCGGGTTTAACAGGTTAACATGGTTTGACGAGTTAACCCAGAATTTTTTTTTTTTGCTTTTTTTCTTTTTAATTAAATTTTTTCGTTTACTTTAGTTTGTTAATGTTAAATTTATTTTTATTTAGTTATTAGACTTTCATGACACATATTTCAGGTTTCACGGGTTAACCTGGTTTCACGGGCTGTCAATTTTTTTTGTTTTTTATTTTAATAATTCTTTTATTTAATTTAGTTTGTTAATGTTAATTTTTTTATTTAGTAATCAAACTTTCATGACACGGATCCCGGGTTTAACGGGTTAACCTGGTTTGGCGAGTTAACCTGAATTTTTTTTTCTTTTTAATTAATTTTTTTCATTTAGTTTAGTTTGTTAATTGACAATAAACTAAATCTGCTCGGTGTTTCACTGTGCAAGTCCACAGTGAAACGATGAGTTGTCTTCTTCTTTTTTTTTCTCTTTTTTTTTCGTTTTCTAGCCTTTATGGGTTTTTTTTTGTTTTTTTCTTTGTGTTTTTTTCTTTTAATGAATTTTTTTTGTTAATATTAATTTTTTTATTTAGTTATTAGATTTTTATGACACGAATCTCGGGTTTGACGAGTTAACCTGAATTTTTTTTTTGCTTTTTTTCTTTTTAATTAATTGTAACATATACTAAAAGGGATTAGTGTTTTATTGTGGACTGCACAGTGCAATCCACAGTAAAACACTGATGCTTTATGTTTTTTTTAAGTTGTCTCATTTTTTAGCTTTTTTTATGCCTTTCAGGATTATATTTTTGCTTATTTCTTTGTTTTTTTCTTTTAACAAAATTTTTTGTTTAATTTAATTTATTTTATTAATATTAAAATTTTTTATTTAGTTATCAGACTTTCATGACACGTTTTCTGGATTTAACAGGTTAACCTGGTTTGACAAGTTAACCAAGAATTTTTTTTTTGCTTTTTAATTAATTTTGTTCATTTAATTTAGTTTGTTAATACTAATTTTTTTCTATTTAGTTATCAAACTTTCATGACATATATCCTGAGTTTCACGGGTTAACCTGGTTTCATGGGTAAACCCAGTTAATTATGGATTGACCGTCAATTTTGTTGTTTTTTTATTTTCATAAATTGTTTTTGTTTAATTTAGTTTGTTAATGTTAAATTTTTTTATTCAGTTATCAGACTTTCATGACACAAATCCTGGGTTTAACGGGTTAACATGGTTTGATGAGTTAACCCAGATTTTTTTCGTTTTAATTAATTTTTTTTTGTTTGGTTCAGTTTCTTAATTTTCACTTTTTTTTATTTAGTTACTAGACATTCATGACACGAATCCCAGGTTTAACGGATTAACCTAATTTGACGAGTTAACCTGTAATTTTTTTTTGCTTTTTTTCTTTTTAATTTATTTCGTTTAGTTTAGTTTGTTAATGTTAAATTTATTTCTATTTAGTTTTTTTTTCTTCTTAGAGTTTTTTTTCTTTTTAATTAATTTTATTTAATTAATTTAGTTTATTAATATTAAATTTTTTTTCTAAGTAGTTCTCGACTGATGCCTTTAGTTTTTATTTTTGTTTTTTTGTTGTTTTTATGCCTTTGACTGTGGACTGCACAGTGCAGTCCATAGTGAAAAGGCTTCTGCCTTTTGTTTTTTTCTTTTTAATTAATTTTTTTTGTTTAATTTAAATTGTTAATGTTAAATTTTTTTCTATTTAGTTATCAAATTTTCATGACACGAATTTTGAATTTGACAGGCTAACCTGGTTTGACAAGTTAACCCAGTTAATTCTGGGTTAACCCATTAATTTGTTTTTTCCTTTTTAATTATCAAACTTTAACGATACGAATTCAAGGTATGACGGGTTAACCTAATTTGAAGGGTTAACACAGTTAATTCGTATTTTTTTTCTTCATTAGTTTTTTTTCCTGTTGGTTTTTTTTCTTTATTTTTTTAACTAATATATTTAATTATTACATTTTTATGACACGACCTTGCAGTCAGACACACGTCCAATGCTATTAGGTCTGGTATTGCATTCTAGACACTTTTATGCTAAGGGTTAACCCAAGTTTAATGTTATTATTAATATTATAAATATTATTTTTGGGTCAAGCGTTGCAACCAAATCTAAAACTCTTGGGTATAACTTTGCATAAAAACCTAATATTTTTAAATCTTAATTTTTTTTAAAATATAAAAAATAATTAACCTGCAATATCACACGGGGTACGTAACTAGTTCCTTCCATTCTTATTCATGTTTATGATCAAATATTGGCACGTCATAGACGTGGCTGACGAATAGTTATTTCCCCAACTCAAAAAGAATACTATATCGTAGAAAGCTCACGGGCTTGTTAATTAATCTATGAACAGGCAGGCTGGACTTCTCAAAAATTTCAATTCTTAGCCACTCACTATGAGACGTGTCAGGCATTCATGAATTTCACATCCATGCAAAGCTGCCCAATCCCCAGACTAACGCCACGCCACGCCCCGCCACG
>Ga0325410_1005835_pt1 | contig 13570 bp, 7 predicted proteins | sample PopdelMetagenome_16_FD_206182 | JGI IMG/M metagenome (GOLD analysis project Ga0325410, IMG submission 206182) | Populus deltoides microbial communities from Bellville, Georgia, United States - Xylem-PdIQD-R3 | ecosystem: Host-associated > Plants > Phyllosphere > Stem > Wood/Secondary xylem... | reverse complement strand
ATGTGAATTTGTAAATAATATTTACAAGAAAAAGGGTCTACTCTATACAAAATGAGGCAAAAAAGAAGCTGAGTTTAACTTGAGAAACCAGTACAACATTTGTTTGGACTATTTTATTCTAATAACCCACCAAACCTTAAATTACAATTCATAACTCGTATATTATCTACCGTGCATGTTTTTTTTAAATAAAACTCCTCTTTTTTTTTTAAGTTTATGAAGAAATTACTTTAAACATTTTATAATTTACTCTGTTTTACACCTTGCCCTTATTATTTCATAAATTACGAAAAAATCCTGAAATTTATATGTTCATAAAACTTTAAATGACACAAAAAAATCAACAAAATAATTTCAATTATCTACAAGTTTACCATTATTTTTCATAAAAATAATAATTCTTCTCATCAAAACAACACCCATTCTTCTCATCATCAGAAAGTCTCCATAAACAAAACACAGCACCCGTTTATTTATTTATTTATTTATATATATTTTGGCTTGTCCTCTCTAGGACAGATCTCTCCAAATCTAAGAACTGGTTCTGTTTCCACACCCATGGCCTGCTCTTTGTTAAATTATAATAGCCCTTTCCCTCTCGTCCAAAAAGGAGAGCAGTTAACAATAACAAAAGTTGCCTTGTGTTACCATGACAGCCATTTAATCTGCCACGTCAGGGATATTACACGGTCTTAGATATGGCACAGCGCATACCACAAGGTGACATGGTGATGGCCGGGTTGCCGGTGCACAGCTAGATTGAGCTGCCACTTCCTTTTTTAATACCATGTGTGTACGTATGTCTATCCTTTACATGTAGATCCACTAGCATCTTATTTATTGCTATTTTTTAATTACACCTACTATTTAACATAATAGCCATTATTATATTTTTATTATTATTTAAGATTTATAAGGAAACCAGGCTTTCGTGGAGCCTTGAACCACCAAAACTAATTCTTTGTTGCTTAAGATTAATTATGAGAAACTACATTAATTAATCAATTTATTTCCACACTTGATTGATTTTACTTTAAACACAAGTTGTTGGGTTATAAAAAAATATTCATAAAATTATCTCAGATTATGATAAAAACTTAAAATTAAGTTTTTATATTTTTTAAAAACTTATTTCTTAATTATAATCATAAAAACTATTACATTATTAACCACGCATTTAAGAGTGCTTGACAGTATGATAGCGGTTACTTTTCAAATAATTTTCTGTGCCGAAATGTATGCTAATGATGTTTTTTTATTTTTTAAAAATCATTTTTAACATCATCACATCAAAACGATCCAAAACATACAAATCATATTAAATTTAAATAAAAAAAATTAAATTTTTTAAAAGCAAGATTTACACCACATTTCCAAATACATTCTTAAATCTTTGCTTTCACATGCCCTTCAATTACTTGGCACCACACCAAGTAAGCGATGAGCCTGTCTAAATATAAATTGTTATATGTCTAGATGATAAAAATAAAAATTATTATTCAAGCATTATCTATAAATTAACATAAAATAAAGGAGTAATAAGTATATTAGAGATATATATGTGCCTCAATATTAATATAATAATGTACAATATTAATATCAAGGCATGAATTTATTAATATTGTGGCACATTTATATTAATGTATATAACATTTATAATTTTATTATTATATATATATGATTCGATTTTTAAATCGATATACATATTTTATTTACTACTTTATCAATAAAGTAACTATTAAAAAAAAATTCCACAAGTTAAAATCAGTTATATGATGCTCGGGTTATGTTGCCATTTCTAGAAAGACTAGTAAATAAATGGGAATTTCCATAATAATAATAATAATAATAATAATAACTCGCAAGTGTCTTTTCTTTTTTCCCCCCTCGTACAACTCAAAAGTACAGTGAAACTAATACAGCCATTTAATGTATGAGTGTATAACAGACCAACTCACAACCCTTCAAGCATAGACACCCAATCACTGACCAAGGAATTAACGCATCAACATCACCATGTCAGAGATTAGACGACACGCCCCAATCACAGCCAAGCAACATGGTCCCTCCTTGTATTCTTGTGCTGTCTTAAGAAGTGTTGAAACGTCATTTATTACCTGACACTGACACCTTTATTGCATCTCACGCAATATTTATAGCGCGTGAGTACCATCATTCACCCTTTTTGACAACAATTGTTAAGCTCACTTGATTAAAGACACAGAGCTTTTATCCTCTACTTTTCACTAACTACGAGACTGATTACACGTCATTCAAGTACGAGAATGATTAAACCATTTAATCCACCTTTCAAGTTTTCATTGGCTGTAGAGTTTGTGTTTGTGTGATAATTAGTTCAGGGAATCACATGGCACTGAACGTTTGGGTGTCTTAGATAAATGAAGGAGAGAGTGAATGCGTTTCAGCGACTCACTGAGCTTTAGAGAGAGAAAGCGAGCGAGTATTCTTAGAGAGAGAAACGAGCGAGCGCTCGAAGAGAGAGAGAGAGAGAGAGAGGAATTTTAATTAAAAGAGTTGTTCTGCTATATGCTTAGTTAGATACAGAGATAGATACAGAGAGAGATTTAAGAGAGAGAGAGAGAGAGAGAGAGGAGGGGTTTCAGATAGAGAGAGTAGAAATGGAGGATATAGAGGAAGAAGTGGAGGAGGTGCTGGGATCGAGCTTGACGATGGAGAAAGTGGCGGCAGCAAAGCAGTTTATAGAGAATCACTATAGAGCTCAAATGAAGACTATTAAAGAGCGAAAAGAAAGGTCTCTCTCTTTACATTACTGCTACAAATTAATTGATTAGTTAATTAGATTCTGAATAAGCTTGGTGATTTAGTTGAGCAGCTGTGCTATGCCGTGCTTGATTGCTCTTATTATGAAGAAAAGTCTTGAATCTTACATTGTGCATCATTGGATGTAGTAGTTAAATTGATTTAGTGATTTGTTTTCTACTAATTGTATTTAATAAATTGGATGCCTAGGGATTTTATGTTAAGTTTTAATTAGATTAAATAGTGAATATACATTATTGGATTATGTTATGGCTAAGCATGATTTATGTGTCTTCTTGATATCAGTTTGTTTTGTTTTGGAAATGAGAAAATGTAGGAAATGATTAAGGGAAGAAGATCTTTTCTTTTTTCTTTGGTTATTAAATATGCAGGGGTTTTGTGAAGCTGATCTAGCGGGACTAAGATACCGATGCATCGCTATTATTCAACCCTAGTAGGTTGAAATGTACCTTTTATCAACCGAAATGGTGTAAGGTAGTCTAGTGCAGATTGTCAATGTGTTTCTCCCTGGATGAATTGAGTTTCTTAGATCATCGAAAATTTTCTGCAGAGTTCACAATTTTGAAAACCCATGCTGATTGTCTAGAAGAGTCAACTCCAACATCTGAGTGGCTGCTGAAAATTGTAGTTTAGTAGTTGATGAAGAGCCTGTCCTGAAAAGAGCTGCATTTCTCTCTTGAAAAAAAAAAACAATTATCAGCAAAAATATACTTTAAGTACAATAAACTAGGCCTCCTTTCGCAACGTTTGACATGAGACTCCTTTGCTGGATTGGTTTAAATAGGTTGTTTCAAGAAATTCCAGTAGAGTTTTTTCATACCCTACCCATTTAAAACTTGTTCATTTGTTGTTTTGTGATTGAGGCAGCTGCTGTTTTTTTTTTTTTCCTTTTCTGGGTAATTTCTCATAATATGGATTATTTCTATTGATTCAGTGTGCATTTGATCATGACAATGAAGGGAAGTGTCTTCATTTTGTTTTTGACTACGATGTCTAAATACCTGATTTATTTAAAACTTTAGAGGTTCTCTACCATCTGGATTTTGTTATAATAGTTTGAAATCTTTGGCATATGTATTCTGCAATTAACAGCGAACATTTTCTCCAGTTAAGTCAATTACTCTTGGCATTAAATTATATGGATCATATACAAGGCACTTGTTTTATAATTTTACTTGTTACTTTCATCTAGGATCTATTGCTTGGTGTAAGAGCTAAAGTCTCCTGCTTGCATTTATAAAGGTGCAGGTTCAAATTCCGATAGCAACAATTTTGTTGAAGATTAGGATTTCTTTCCAAATTCTTCCTCTTGACACCGTCATGTCCTATCTGATGGACTTGAGATTTGTATGACTATCCTGACTAGGCTTCTATAGATTCTCCATTGTGGATGAATAACACTAAATCTTTTGTTTCTTCTTGTTATTTTTTCCCTGCTACCTGGAGCTTTGTTCTGTTAATGGATATACTGCAAAAGATGAGTTTCCATCATCAAGTTGTGAATGGTTGTTTCTTGAAGATGACTTACTAGATGATACCAGATTTAACTTAAGACAGATTTTAGTTATCTACTCTTTAAAACCTTAATTCTGTAAATTGACATGTTCCCATCAGTTTATCCTGAACTGGCTCGAAACCTTAATTTGATGACGCTGTTTCTCAGTCATTGACATGCTTTGTTCAAAGATATAGTTCTGGACTTTACAGTCATGATTTGCTTTCATTGCAGACGATGGGTGTTAGAAAGAAAGCTAGCTTCTTCTGACGTTCCCAAGGAGGAGCAGATGAACCTGATTAAAGACTTAGAAAGGAAAGAAACAGAGTTCATGCGACTTAAAAGGCACAAGATATGTGTTGATGATTTTGAGCTTCTGACCATCATTGGAAGGGGAGCCTTTGGTGAGGTTAGAAATGTGCATGATACATGGGCAGTGCACTGAATAATTCATCATTCATTAAATTCTCATGTTAGGCATTATCTTTTGTCACCTTTTGCAGCTTTGAATATATTTGTTTCTCATGTTTTCTCAAACTACAGGTTCGATTGTGTCGGGAGAAGAAATCTGGCAATATTTATGCCATGAAAAAGTTGAAGAAATCTGAAATGCTAAAGAGAGGACAGGTGAAATGAGAACTACTATCACTGATCTATTCTGTGTCCCCAAGCCTATTCTGAGGAATGACTTGTTTCATGAGTCCCACTATTTGCACAATATACTGCCTAGTCATCACTTTTTATTGCAGCAAGGGTTGCACAGTCCCTTTTTATCTGTCTTGTCCGTGTGCATGTTTAAGTGGAGATGACTGGTCTTTTTTATTTTTTACTCTGGTTACAATGGCTTGTTTTGGCACCTTTCTTTTTGTGTTTTTCCAGAGAAATTCTGTGGTGTTATCTCATATTACTTTGTACATTGCTTCTTTAATATTCTGAAAAAATATGTTTTTGCAACATAGGTGGAACATGTTAGAGCTGAACGGAACTTGCTGGCAGAAGTTGCAAGCCACTGCATTGTCAAACTGTATTACTCATTTCAGGATGCTGAGTATCTATATCTGATTATGGAATATCTGCCTGGTGGTGATATGATGACTCTGCTGATAAGGGAGGATACCTTAACTGAAAATGTGGCTAAGTTTTACATTGCTCAAAGTATCCTTGCCATCGAGTCGATTCACAAACATAATTACATTCACAGGTTAAATATTATTCCAGCTACATCCTTAAACTAATGCTTTTGACTGGGTTTATGTGGAGATTTTTATCACTATCAGCTTTCATTTAAGTATTTTTCTCTTTCTTATTAAATTACTTTCGCTTTTCTTCCAGAGATATTAAACCTGATAACCTTCTTCTGGACAAAAATGGCCACATGAAGCTATCAGATTTTGGCCTGTGTAAGCCTCTTGATTGTGCAACTTTATCCGTGATCCATGAAAATAAAACAATTGATGATGAAAATATGACTGAACCAATGGATATCGATGGAGGTATTGCCGATGCGGACAATAAAAGTAGTTGGAGAAGCCCCCATGAACAGCTTCAGCATTGGCAGATGAACAGAAGGAAGTTGGTAAGGAACATACTTCTATTAATATATTTCTCGAGGTGCTGAAAAAATCATTCCACAAGCATAAATATGGGTATGCCTAAAAATTTTTGTGAAAGTATGAGTGAAGTTTTGGAGCATAAGTTTTAGATGATGCAACATTTCATCCTTGTTTTTGTGAAGAGACATCTAAAGCCATTGAGAAATGTTAGAGAATTTTATCCAGATTATTCTGTCAGATATTCAAATTTGGATGCAGCAATTGTTATTTGCTTCGATCTCTAATAACTCTTCATTTCCCATTCTTGAGTGCTTTGAAGTTGTTGTGAACTTGAAAAATTTCAGAATGCATTTCACCCGTTGAAGGGTCCCCCTCCCCCCCTAAAAGAAATTAAAGTCACTCTGCTTCCAGGCTCTCAAAAAATGTTAGTGGTATTGATTGTGGATTAAGAGCGCCACGTGGCATCTAATGGTGCACGGACACACAAGTGCATGCAAAGTAGTAACTTAATTGATACCACTACTTTTAGAAACTCTATAACTTAGAAAGGAACATAAATGCACAATATATTTTCCATCAGCAAGCCTTATTATAAGTTGTGCACTTTCTTACATCCCCATAACTGTTGAGATTTTACAATGCTTTTTTTCCCCAACTATTATGGCTAAAATCGATGTATCCTCTCCAAAAGGCATTTTCAACTGTGGGAACGCCAGATTACATTGCTCCTGAAGTTTTACTCAAGAAAGGCTATGGCATGGAGTGTGACTGGTTAGTTTACTTTATTAGTTCATTTATGTTTAAAATTCTCTTACAGTTACAAGTTGTAATTTGTTGTTGATTTTAGTTTCTATTCCTTTTTCATGGCTCATAGTCTTCTCACTTCCTATATGTTTTATAATAAGGAATGTCATAGACCTTTCTTGATGCTTACCATGAATTTAGAAAATCTTTTTTACTGTTCTTAGAAATGCATTTGGTATCAAGTTGTCTAAATGGCAGTCATATGCTCTTTATCTCATCTCCTTTTAGGTGGTCACTAGGAGCAATACTGTATGAAATGCTTGTTGGCTACCCTCCTTTTTACTCAGATGATCCAATAACTACCTGCAGAAAGGTAACTTGTTATATGCTTCTGTTTAGTGTTTCTTTCTCAGCTTCAATTGATCTGTCAGCTTTCTTTTTTCTCTACTCCTTGTAAATTTCCATGCAAACATTCATTCCAGTAAGTTCAAATTTCATCTTACATGGTATAGCTCTTAAGCCATATATGCACTAAGCTAGAATTTTCTTTATTTTGTGTTTTAAGCACGTGTCCAAGCCACTTCTTGTTTAGCTATTCTTTAGCATTTTTGGGAGAAATATTATACTGTAATTACATCATGGTGATTGTGCCATACCAAACTGTTTTCACTTCATAGATCGTTATAAAACTGCTCCTTTGCTTTCTCTTGCGGTTTCAATCCATGCATCTTTCTTTGGGTTTCTTCCCTCCTTTCACCCCATATTCTCTTGGTGTTGTATGAATTCACTACTCTAACCGATGGTTGGTTCATTAATTGCTTTCAGATTGTTCATTGGAGAAATCACCTTAAATTTCCAGAAGATGCAAGGTTGTCACTTGAAGCAAAGGATCTCATTTGTAGGCTCTTGTGTGATGTTGAGCATAGACTAGGTACTGGGGGAGCAAATCAAATTAAAGTAAGAAATTTGAATTATCTTAAATATTTTCCTTCATTTAAACTGTATGTTCTTCCCTTACAGCTATTATAATTTCCCTGTATCAGGCTCATCCTTGGTTCAATGATGTTGCATGGGATAAACTCTATGAGATGGAGGCAGCATTTAAACCAGAAGTCAATGGAGAACTAGACACTCGGAACTTTATGAAGTTTGATGAAGTATGAAACAGTTAGCCAATTTTTAATATTTCTTGACCAAACTCTTAATATACCAAATCATCATTGTTATGTTTTCTCTCTTCAAATCATCAAATTTTCATTAGACCCACTTCTACTCATTTAGTTCCAAACAAGAATGACTGCATATTTTAATAAATCAACAATAGTTCTGATTCATAAGTATGTAGATTTATGATGTGTGTTATTATGTCATGCTGCTTTACACAGTGATATTTGTAAACAATTTCAGGGTGCATTGCAGTAATGCATGTAATCAAAACTTTATCCATTGATGAGATATTTATGATGAAAACTGTGGACATTTTTTAAATTCTGGGTTCCTCCTATTGATTCTTAGCGTTTCCTTGTATGAAATTTTGGTTACATTATAAAAAATGTTAGACAACAAATAATTTATGCAATCTGTATTTCTTTGGCATATCTGCAAATAAACATACTTTGAAAAGTTAACAATGTAGAGGAAGAGCATGCAGGTGAGGCACCTTGTTGTTTCTTACTAAGCAAAATCTTTATAAAATAATGGAAATGAAGGTCCACTTCAGCATGACCAGAAAAGAAAAAAAAGGTCCACTAAAGTTCAATGTTGTTAGGCTTTCCTGCTGCTGCTTAGTCATAAGAGATTTCCTGATTTCCTTGTTATAATTTTGTTTATGATTATGCCTTCCATATATTTTAGTATTTATGTACTAAGATTTTTCAATTTTTATCAGTCAGATCCTCCAGCAGCAGCAAGAACTAGCTCAGGCTCACGGAAGGTTTGTTTTTCATGCTGGCTAGCCCATGTAATGCATTAACCTGCACTACAGTTGGTATTATCATATCATCACCATTGAGCTGTGATAATTCCACTTGTAAACTTTACGAGTGGATATCTGCATCTGCAAAGTAGATTGTTTGCTGTCCCAGCATGAAGATAAAGGGAACATTGTGCCATGAGCCCAAGATCATTTAGTTGTTTGTGGACTTGACTTGAATGGCACCATGCATGCAATTATTTCCGCTGATTCTTCAAAATATAGTAAAATGGAAATATTAAAGCGATTCTTGCTGTAGAATTTTCATCCCTCAATCTTTTCTTTCTGCAAATGTGCCTGGTGCCGTCTAACTTTTATTATAGGATACTTGTATGCAAAAAAAAAAGAAAAAAAGAAAAGGGATACAAATATTGCTTTCCCAATTCTGTCACATGAGATACTTAAACGTTCAATTGTTTTCACCATAGAATGATTGATCAAGGAAAAGAAGATTTTTTTTTCTTTTCTTTTGGTTGTGTGTTGGATACCCCACTCTCTTTCTTTTTGTTCTTTTTTTGTACAGAATTTGCTGGAGATATAAAAAATATCTACTGCCATTGAACATGGTTTTCCTATGGATTATATTGTTTCTGAAATTTCTATCTTGTTTCCCATGTGTCTTCTAACTAATGTTACCTGCCCATCCCAATATAAGACTGCAATGCGTCATCTACTTACTGTGAATTCAAAATCTATCCATTTCCATGCAGATGCTTTTGACTCCCAAAGATCTAAGTTTCGTTGGCTATACATACAAGAATTTTGATGCTGTTAAAGGACGACATCATTTCGGTGTGTGATTTGACTCTGACTTGTCCATGCTATCTTATTCCTCTCTTCCATCGGTGAAAAATTTTATGCTTTGCTAGTTGAAATGCAAGTACTTCTCTTTTGACAGGCATATGCAACAGTAACTTGTACACACATCCATGCACACCCACTTATCTGGGATCATTGAGGATAGGAGTATCCTTTTTATCATGTTGCCAGTGTCTCTGAACCATGATTAAATTTTATCTGAATAGCATGTAGATGATGGAATGCCAGCCTACCATCTTTATTTTGGGTTGGTGGATGGCCTTGTATCTGTACAAAATTTGTGTCAATTTTGATTTGAATTGGTCTGTCCCTGGACTACAGTCCCTATGCTTTCTTGCAATGGATGGGAATGCATCTTAAAATTTTAGTTTGGAATGGAAAGAAATAGTCAATCCAACAATCTTGTTATGTATGTGGGAGGTATGATAGGAAGATTGGGTAGTGATGGGTCAAACAGTTCTGGATTCCATATTATTTGTGTGGTGAAAATAGAGAAGGCATAGTTGTGTGCTGTCTACAGTATCTTTGCTTTAAAGCAAAGGCACTACCTTCATATTCAGCAGCGAGGTTTTGTCATATCTGGTAATACTTGACTGGATATCACCCAATATCCGGTCAAGTACCAGCAGATGTGGTAAATTGTTCACCAGATATGTTTCTATCTGGTATAGATTGTGGGATGTTTGAAAATTCATTTAAAATCTGTTTAGCACAATTCTCGAAAGACATTGTAAGTTAGAGGCCTTCGCAACTGAAGCAAGGTATTGTGGAATTCACCCATTGAATTAGTATATAACCCCAAGTATCCTTCCCAGGACCTGTTGACTAAAAGATATTCAGTGAGAGGTTGACTTTGTAAGCAAACAATACAAATTTTAGTGTTTTAGGACCACCTTTGAATCCATCTCTCAGCTTTAGGCACTAGCTCTTTTTATGGAGAAATCCTTGTAAGACTGTCCACTCATTGCAGATTGGTAGTTGAATGGCAGGCTCATATATCATGCATATTTGATAAAAGTCTCAGAAAATTGGTCTTCAAATGATCGTGTCCTTTTATTCTGTGCTAAATATTTCATCCTTTTCAACCAGAGGTTTTACCATTGATGTAAGTCCAAAAATGGAAAAAAAAACTAAAACATGACAACCAATCTAGCTGTGATCAGAAGTGAAGTTTTCTAGGTAACGACTTGACTTTATGGGTAAATTCTGGTGAAAACGCATGAAGCGGACACCAACAAGATGCAACAAAAATGAATATTTGCTAGGAACTAGGATGTCAAATCCAAATAAGAAACAGACTCAAATTTTCCAGGTTTGAAAACATAGTACTGCTAATATTAAAGCAGTGGAATCAAAAATGAGCACATGAAAAAGAAAACGGTGAAATTGGTTTGTATGATCATGAAAGGCTTTAGAGTTGTGTTTTGATTTCATTTGATGAACTGTCCAAGCTCTTTGGTGTTAATTTTTCAGTGCTAATGCTTGTGTACTCTCTTGAATGGGAAGAAACTAATCTTGCTTTAAACTATTTTGATGCTTGCAGATCCCAGAGGTAGTATGTCACCACAACGGCCATCCATCAATTCTATATTCAGTATTAGATCTTACTTTTTGCCTACTTTTTAGTAGTGGTTGTCCATATGACTATTGGATTTTTAGTACTCTAAAATGCATTAAACTTGATCATTAATTTCTGTAGGTGATTCTGGGGCAGATTATACTACCAAACAGCCAGCCGAAGGAACAGAGGTGGAAATGCTTGCATCATCAGGTGATCTAATGTTACCATAATAAGAAAACATGGAAAACCTGCAATGTGGATGTCAAGTATGCCTACTTCAAGTTAGTTTTTCCTCCAAAATCTGGATCTCCCATGGGTCGGCTGCCACACAACTTCCAGAATCACTGCTTTAGTGTACAGCAGTAATTGAGAAACTTATCAAGCCCGCTGGTGGGTTAACTGGCAGGACAAGTGATTATTGCCAAAAAGGCTCTGTAATAGATTTAGAGCAGAAACTGATGCCTTGGCTGCCCAGGTAGGCTGCTGTAACACTTGCCTTCTCTAGTGGCAGTTTCTGGTCAAATTTTAATTGAAAACAGACTACCAAGAAACTCAATAGCTGGTTTAATGAACCGCCCCTTATTATCGTGTTTGTGTTATGTGTAAGCTTTTATGCAAAAAAATGAAATATTAGCAGTGGAGAAACTGATTGAGAAGCAGCACTGAGTGGCTGAAAGATGCTGTCTTTTAGGCTTTTTTAAACTACTGAGGTGTTGAATAATGGCGGCTGTTCTGCATTATTATTCCGGCTTGTGTGATATAGTTTTTGAAGGTCCTAGATTAGTAATTTGAACCATCTTCTGTTTTGCCTTTCCTTTTAATGGTTTAAAGTTTAAACACTCTTTGAAATCAACACCCTTTTAATCAATTACAGAAACTACAAGTAACTATTGTTCTTTTCTGCAATTTCATTTCAATGGTGAGCTATAAAGTGGCCATCCCTTCCCGTAAATCGACATTTCATTGTTCTTGAAAGAATGTTCGTTTCATCTGTCAGCATGAACTTGCCTCCCAAGTCATGGAGGCACAAGCTAGTTCTGTTTCTCGGTGATTTCCCTAAGCACAGAATATCTTCACCATACTCAAATTCCCTCATCAGAAACATGTTTCGCACTCCTTGCTAAAAAAGTCCTGTCATTGTAGCGTAACATCCACGCGCGCACGCACAAAACAATAGAAATAGAAAGTGGAAAACCACTCAAATAGACACTACTGCTATGCTGGGTCAATCTCCATGGACTTGGTGTTCTGTTTACTCCTTCGGCCCTCTTTGTTGAATCAAACTCAATTGTCCACTTCGTTATGAAAAAAAACAAAAAAGAGTCATCATATGACCTTTAACTAAAGAAATCAAGAAAATCGAGCTTGATTTCACACACGTCTACCAAATTTTATGTGAAAAATGGGTTTTGTACAGCGAGGTTCCCTTAACCCCACCAAGAAAAAAAGAAGATTATAGGACTAAAAGTAGGTCAAATTTGATACATATTGCTTTACATGATTAACTTAGATTAATCAATTTAGGTAAAGATTAGGCACCAAATCAAAGATTATGTCGCACTCAAGATGGAGTTGTACATCTATCATAACACTCAAAAGGTCTAAAAAATTGATCTGACCTTGCTGGTCTACCAAATCCAGGTTAATTAATATCTAAGCTAGTCTAAATCAACTCCGTTAAAATTTACTATGAGTGCAGGTCAGCGATTGCATGTGAAATTAACCTAACAGATAGTTACTAGTTGGTGTTCCCGCCATGTTTTTGTCAATTTAAATTTTTTTAATATAAATATTAATATCTTTAAAGAAACAAGAAAAATTTGAAACCCTAGTCATTAACATAACAATGTTTAATAAATCCAATTAATTTAATAATATAATTAAATAAAAGGCATTGATGGTAGATAAAGTGAGCAAAAACATGATAAACATTAACTATAAAAAATGAGTTGTTAATATCATATTCAAAAAAAAAAAAATGTTCGTTGAAGACTCGTTGTCGCTCTGTCATGAAATCCACCCCACCGCCAAGAAAAACTCATCGAGACGGTTCTAATATTATTGCAAAAGGCTAGATGACAACACCAAAGAGGTCGCACAAGTTGTCACTTGAAAAACAAATCAAATAAAATATCATGAAGTTTGTATTTCATACTTATATGTAATCCATTAATTTAATTTAATTCAAAAACAAATTATGAAAAAAAAACTAAATTTAATAAAGAACGACAAACAAAAAGACCCGAGATAACTCAAGTCATTTTTTAAATTAGTGAAAAATCCTATACATAGCAAATAAAAAATAATTGAGCCCAGTATCCAATTAAATATATATTGAAAGATGAAACTGGAAAAACAATATGAGCTTAACAAAAGGGAAAAACCCAAGAAAACTCGGGCAAATCTCCTAAAACTAGGTTAATCTTTCAAATTCGCAACTCATTAAATCATAGACTCAAATTTAATCAAGAAACTCAATTTCCAACCAATTTAATATTGAATGATGAAATCATAAGAAAAATATCATTTAAAAAAATCCCAGGGTAAAAGCATGGTAATAAAAATAATGATAATTAAATCTAATAGGGAAAAAACTAAAAGATGATGAAATTGTAAAAAAAAAA
>Ga0325410_1005833_pt1 | contig 13573 bp, 10 predicted proteins | sample PopdelMetagenome_16_FD_206182 | JGI IMG/M metagenome (GOLD analysis project Ga0325410, IMG submission 206182) | Populus deltoides microbial communities from Bellville, Georgia, United States - Xylem-PdIQD-R3 | ecosystem: Host-associated > Plants > Phyllosphere > Stem > Wood/Secondary xylem... | reverse complement strand
AGGATTACTGAAAAAAACAAACCATTGATGTTAATTAACTACCATATTAAAGCTCATATGATTTGATCTAAGACTTTTTTATATCCACATGTTGTGGGGCTTGAATCTCCAAAGGTATCCAACCTAAATTCTCTATCTTCCAAAAGGCAAATCTTGGACATTTTTTGCTTATTCGTTATCATGATTATATAGTGATTTATCGGATATCATCGAATAATTTAAAATCTGAAAGTGGTTTTTGATATGGGATGGAAGTTTCAATGATCAATGGTTGATTTTGAATATCATTATTTTGATTCTTCTAATTAAATTAAAAATAAATTAGCACATAATAACTTTGTAAATTAAAGTTATAGAACAATATTGTTGTTTTTTTATAATAATCGAAAAATTTATTAAAACACATTTTAGCCATTTAGAGGATGACTATCATGAGAAGTCAAAGTTTTACTTCAAAAATACCTCAAAATAAATATCCGACTACAAGGTACTATACAAAAACATTCGACAACCTCTTTTGAGTTTGTCCAACTTCAAATGCATCAATGTGATATGAAGATCATTACATCTGTAAGAGAAATGAGATTCCTAATATCTTAATTAAGCAGATAATCAATATAGTATTGAAGAGAAGTATAAGTCCAAATTTGGTTTAACATCATTAAAGATAAAATTATTTCTTATTAACCAGATGTTTAAAGGTATACCAAAAGATAGCATTTGCAATGCAGTATCTCATCAAATGTGTTTGGAAAACACCAAGAGATCCCCCACCATGAAAAGAGTTTGGTCCATAATTTTCATGCAAATTGGTAGCGAATCAACACATGATCTGAAGTCTCTATTACATTTGTATAGAATGGACAGAAGGATTGATCCATTGGTAAAAAAAGGCGGCTAAATAAAAAAGATCTTGCACACAATTTATTTTGAATGACTAACCAAATAAAATTTTGAATCTTCAGAGGAGCCATGAATTTCCAAACTTGTGTTTGACAGGAGCATAATCCATTACACTTGATTAAAGTGGTACAAGATTGCACTGTAAATTTCCCATCTGTGCATAAATTCTATACCTTCAAATCTGATTTAGTATCATGAAGCTTTACCTTTTGAAGAACCCGATGCAAATATATTTCCTGCTTAATTTCAGATATTCTTGGAGTTCTCCTCTAGCTGACATTCCACACGTAGTTACCATTCACCCATGATCCCATTTTTGAAATTATTGTTATTGGAACATTTGAAACCTTATATAATCTTGCAAACATAACTATTACAACCATGTCGAGCTTTAGAAGTAGTTGAACTCTGCTGAAAGAGAGAAACAATATGTTGCTGGAAATAAGATAATCACTTGTTAGAAATAGGAAGACCATTTTTGAAGGCAGGTCTATATTTTTTGCACACCACCTCCTGCCATTTACCTTTAGATATTGAGCTTAGCCTCCATAACCACTTGAAAAGTATGACTTTGTTCTTTCCTAAAAGTGAGCCTATTCCCGAACCTCCCCTCTCATTCTTTGATGACTACCTTTCATTACACTTTACATATTACTCATTGTTTAGTGACACCTGCCCATTGGAATCTCCTTTGAATAGAGTTTAGAATTTTATAAACCCTTTTTGGTATCAAGAATATAGACATGAAATAAATCGGTAAGGAATCAAGCACATTTTTAATCAAATAGATTCTCCCAGTAAAACTAACTTTCTTTTCCATGATGATAGCCTATTGTAACATTTTGTTATAACAAGTTTCTAGGTAGATATTCTATTAGGATTAGGATTAGCCCACATCAACATGCCAAGGTAAACAATAGGTAAAGATTCTTGTCTACAAAAAGCAACATTTGTCAGAGTTGAATAATAGATATCAACAAGATTGATTTCAACAACTAAATCTGTTGGAAATGAAGAATAAGGTGTGGTAGTTAAGAAGAATGAGAAGAATGATGATTTTATTAAGAGTTTTCTCAAAAGATACAATTTTATAGCTCTTTTCTGTATCTCTCTCAACTTATGTATAATGCTTAAGATTGCAAGTGTATTTATAGATCTTAATTGCTAGCTAATCAAGAAATTAAAATATTCAAAGGAAATCCTAATTTAATAAGGAATCTAACATTCTAATTAAACAAGGATTGTAATAAACTAGTTTATTATAAATCCTTCTTCATCAAGGATTTCTCCTTTAGCTAATATTAAAACTCTTATAAACTCTAAATCTTAGTTGATATTGAACTTCAACACTCCCCCTCAATATCAACTCTTATCATTTTTCATAACTCCCAACATATCTCTAATCTTTGTAAAAAATCATATTTGAGTGGCTCTGTGAAAATATCTGCAACTTGGTCTTGTGTCTTCACATACTTGACTTCAACTTTCTTATTTGCAATGCAATATCTTAGATAATAAAATCTTATGTCAATGTGCTTACTTCTGTTATGAAAAACTAAATTTTTAGCTAATACAATGGCTGATGAGTTGTCCACATAAATCTTTGTAAGCTTCTTTTGTAGCATTCACAACTCCTTTAATAATCTTCTTAGCCATATTAAATCACAAACACATGTTGTAGTAACTACATATTCAGCTTTACAAGAAGATAATATGACAATAAATTGCTTCTTTGAACTCTATTGAAAGTTGTGTCTCCCATGTAGAAAACAAAACTTGCAGTGCTCTTTCGATCATTCATATCGCTAGCACAATCACGATCACTATAACCCACAAGATCAAAGCTATTATAATAACCATAGAACAAGCTAAAATCTATAGTACCTTTAATGTATTGTAGAATTCACTTCAAGGCTTTGAAGTGAGTCATAGTTGGTGTCTCCATAAACCTACTCGCAAGTCGTACTCCGTAAAAAGTATCCAAACGAGTGTATGCCAAATTTTTCAAACTCCCAACCAAACTCTTGAATGTTGTAAAGTCCATATTCTCCCATTCACCATTCCTTGACATCTTCACTCCACACTCGACTAGAGTATTCACTTTTGCACAATCCTCCATTTTGAATTTCTTGAGAATCTCCCTTGCAAATTTCTCTTGATTCACAAAGATTCTATCTTTTCCTTGTTTGATCTCAATCCCTAAGTAGTACGACATAAGATCAATATCCTTCATCTCAAAATCCTTGATCATTGCTTGCTTGAAGTCTTCAAACATCTTTGGATTATTTCTTGTAAAGAGTAAGTCATCCACATACAAACATATAATAAGTGTATCACCACTCTCTTTAATCTTTACATAGATAGCATATTCATGGGGGAATTTAATAAATCTATTCTTCAGGAAATAACCATCAATGCGACTATACCAAGCCTTTAGGGCTTGTTTCAATCCATACAAGACTTTATTTAACTTTAAAACCTTGTCTTCATATCCCTTTACTTCATAAGTCATAGGTTGCTCAATGTAGATCTCTTTTTCAAGAAAACCATTAAGAAATGCTGATTTAACATCCATTTGATAGATTCTCCATCTATGTTAGGCAGCGGTGGCAATGATTAATCGAATGGTCTTCATTCTAGTAACAGGAGTAAAAACCTCTTCATAATCAATCCCATGCTTTTGACTATAGCTTTTTACAATTAATCGTGCTTTGTATCTCTCAACTTCTCCTTTGATATTCTTCTTTTCTTTGTAGATCCATTTGACACCTATTGGTTTCTTTTTATTTGGTCTAGAAATCAATCTTCACGTGACATTCTTCTCAATTGATGCAATCTCCTCATCTAGCAATTCTCTATTTTGCATCCTTTATAGCTTATTCAAACACTATAGTATCACATGTAGCAAGATGACAATATAGTGTTACATCATCAATAAAATTAGTTACCTCATATAAGTCATCAAGGCTCCTCATCTTACTTGGTGAACTTGGTGGAGTGCCACTACTTAAACTTTCATTAGAAGAAGAAGAAGAAGAAGTTGAACTCATTGGTTTTTGTGAAGGTATGACTATAGGTTCTTGATGATCTTTTTGTCTTTCTTCATCTTCATCAATAATCAATAAGAAATCATATTTCTCACTATCATTTACCTTCCAATCCCATGCTCGTTCTTCATTGAACTCAACGTCTCTACTAATCACCATCTTTTCTTCAATAGGGTTGTAAAACTTGTATCTTTAGATTTTTTTTTTGTCATAGCCCATAAAGATTATCTTTTCGCTTTTGTCATCTAGCTTGGTCCTTACTTGATCATCTTTTTACTTTTGTCATCTAGCTTGGTCCTTACTTGATCATCTAGATGCACATAACCAATGCTCCCAAAAACTTTCAAGTAAAAGACACTTGGTTTTCTTCTATTCCATGCTTCTTGTGGAGTTATGTCATTCAAGCTTTTAGTAGAACATCTTTCAAGTGAGAGACTTGGTTTTCTTCTATTCCATGCTTCTTATGGAGTTATGTCATTCAAGCTTTAGTAGAATATCTATTTAACAAGTAGATAACACAATTTATAACTTCAGCCCAAAACTCTTTAGGCATTTTCTTGGTTTTGAGCATGCTTCTCACCATGTTGAGGATGCTTCTATTTTTTCTCTCCACCATGCCATTTTATTGTGGGGATCTAGGTACTGTTAGGAGTTTCTTTATACCATGATCTTCACAAAACTCATTAAAATCATTAGAACAAAATTCACCCCTTATCTGTCTTAAAGTGATTTTATAGAATAAATATTTTTTTTTCAACTAATACCTTAATCTTATTAAAATAACTAAACATATTAGACTTTTCTTTTAAGAAGTATACCCAAGTCTTTTTACTATAATCATCAATAAAAAATAGAAGATTTAAGTTTTTACCAAACAAAACATGGTTTGATATGACCACAAACATCGACATGTATTTCTTGTAAGGATTGATTTGCTTTTGATTTAGACTCCTTTGAAAAACTCTTGTGAAATTACTTGCCCACTAAACATCCTTCACGTAACTGATTTGGATTTATAATGGATGGTAGACCTTTCAACATCTTCTTTTGTGCCATCATCTTCAAGCTATCAAAGTTTACATGTCCAATTCTCATATGCCAAAGCCAAGTTTCATCTTTTACATATGCATTAAGGCATTCAGACACGTCCATCTCTATGTTTATTAAGAACATTTTATTCTGTCATAACTACCTTTGCAATCATATGTCATTTAGTGTCAAGTAATGTCAAAGTACAATCTTTCATCTTAATCTTATACCACTTCTACAACAATTATTCTAAGCTCAATATTTTGCTTTTCACCATTAGTATATAATAGACATCACTAATAAATTGATAACTTCAATATTTCAATTTGATCAAAATCGTACATTTTCCTTTAATGGCAACATTTGAATGATCTGTAAAGGTGACATTACTTCTAATTATTTCATCATGCTCTATGAACTTATCTTTGTCTCCACATATATGGTTACTAGCTCCATTATCTAGGTACCATATGTTTTCTTTATCTTGCATTCTTTTATTATGCACTAGTAGTAAAGTGGCTTTCTTCTCTTCTTTTATTATAAGATTTGCATTATCTTCAACCTTCTTAGATGGATTCCAGCAATCCCTAGCATAATGACATATCTTATGATAATTATAGCATTTAACTTTTGATTTGTCAAACTTGTTGTCAAATCTGGATCTTGGATTGCTACTGCCAAGTAAACCGGTAGACCGGTTCCTTTTATTTGGTCGATTGTTTGATCTATTGGGGTTGCCTTGACCTTCTCTTTCAAATCTTCCTCTTTCTCATTGGGAATATCCAAAACCATATTGCTTTGAAAAAAGTGCTTGTGCACCCACATCTTATTATCTCATTGACTCTTTCCTCATGGGTTTATAATTTTCTCTTGAGACCTTGTATTAAAAGAAAATCTATACTTTGCGACACCTTTATCGTGACCACCATATAATGAAACTTTTTTTGTAGCGAGTGTAGGATATTCTCTACCACACGTGTCTCTTTCATCTTCTCCTCATATCTTCTCATTTGTTTTGTATATGGTCAATACTCTTGCAAAGTATTCTGAAATATTCTCTGATTCAAGCATATGTAACTTTTTAAAGTTACTACGTAGTTTTTGTAGATGTACCTTTCTCACACTGTCGGCTTCTTAGTTTGATTCTTGCAAAACTTTACATGCTTGCTTGGAGGTAGTTATGTTGGCTACTATCTCAAAAGTGATGTCATCCAAACATTAATGGATGATTGTTAGTACTAGTTGATCCTTCCTTCATGCCTTTTGCACGACCTCTATATGAGCTGAAGTCAACGTTGCTCCATCTATAGGCCCTTCAAAGCCTTTTTTAACCATCTCTCATACATCTTGAGAACCTAGCCAAGCTTTTATTCAAATACACCAAGTTTGATAGTTGTCTTTTATCAACCTAGGACATTGAAATGGAAATTTTGGATTGGCCATGTTAAATAATTAAACCTAAGCTCTGATACCACTTGTTAGAGAAGAAGGATAGGGTGTGGTTGCTAATTTATAAGAACAAAGCCAAAGAACAAGAAGAAGAATGAGAGGAAGAATATTTTATTAAGAGTTTTCTCAAAAGATACAACGCTCTTCTCCACATCTCTCTCAGCTTATGTATAATGCTTAAGATTACAAGCCTATTTATAGGCCTTAAGTCCTAGCTAATCAAGAAATTAAACTATTTAAAGAAAATCATAATCTAATAAAAAATTTAACATTCTAATTAAACAAGGATTGTAATAAATTAATTTATTACAAATCTTTTTTCATTAATAATTCTTTTTTTAGCTAATATTAAAATTCTTATAAACTCTAAATCCTTATAGACAGAGGATTCACTTTACCGTGAATAAAGATTGCAAACTGGCCGATACGAACACCAAGGTGTCCTTGCATATTACAAGTGAGTAAAAAACTCTCCATATCTCAATTGCAGCCCTTTGAATAAACCAACCTCTGATGCACAGTAAAACAAGATTGCTAATCCTTCTACTGCAATGTTGAACAAGAATGGAGATAACGAATCACCTTGACAAATTCCACGTGTGACCTTGAACTCTCTAGTAGAGAGACATGCATATATTAAACTTCTCCATTTAGCCCCCAAACCCATATATCCTATAATCTCATCAAGATAATTCCAGGATACAGAATCAAAAGCTTTATGAAAATCAACTTTGAAGATCGTACCTTGCCCCTTCAAGCTTTGCAAATCATGAACCATTTTATTGGCTATCATTAAAAAAAGATCATGCCTAACATGTTCGAGTCTATTGAAAGAATCTTGGCAAGAACTTTATTGAGACCATGAATCAAACCAATTTGCCTATGGTCTGAAAATTCAATTGGAATCTTATAAAATCATGCCAATGATAATTGTTTGATAGCCAACATACAAATGATAAAGCCTAATGGCTAACTGAGATAGTTTTTTTATATTCATCATAAAAAAATTATTCTCGTCACAACAATGCAGGCTCGAGATTTTTTTTGATACAGAGGCCTTTACCCAGTATATACCAATTCTCTCTTATAAATCTAAAGCTATGCATTTCTCACCCTTTTTAACCTAAATTATCATAGCTGATGCAATCATGGCCATCAAGGAAGCATACAAAATAGATAGAGTTGACTGGCAAGGAGATCCATGTTTGCCACTTACTACGTGGACTGGTTTGCAGTGCAACAATGATAACCCTCCAAGGATCATCTCTCTGTGAGTTCCCTCTTAAATTCTGTATGATTGTTGGAATATTTTATGTAAATTATTTTTGAAGAACATCCACTTAGATATGGCATTCAGTATCTCAATGTCTCACTCATTTACTATTAACTATGAGCAGGAATCTAAGTTCAAGTCAATTATCAGGGAATATAGCTGTTTCACTCTTGAACCTCACAGCAATCAAGTCCTTGTAAGTGTTATTAACCAAGTTGTACAAGGTTTTAATACTAATAAACTACCCTGACAATGGCTCCTAGATATCTGGCACTGGAATGACAGTCACTGCTAGAATTTCTTACCGACTTCAGACATTCATCATTTTATTTGAAGAGAACTATTGTTTGTTGGGTCAAGAACCTTAAAACTAGAGGGCACCTCAGTCCTATGATGAGACATTGTCTTATGGAAGTCTGAAGGTGATGTTACAAATATTCCATATGGAGATTGGCTAGAGGTGTATGGAGGGCTCATGCATCTTATAAGCTTGAGGCATATCCTCTCTCTCTATATGCATCTTCTCTGGACAAAATCCTCCAATCCAATGATTAGGATTCTGGCTCCACCAAGGTTGTAAAAATGGGTGTCCATACTTCAGATCGGTGGAGGAACAACCTCTATTTTTTTTCCAAACTATTGCATAGTCTTGTCATCTATTTCTTTACAAAATGTGATTGTTCGTTATTTTTTTCACATTTTCTTTTAGGGATTTATCAAACAATGAATTGACAGGGACAGTGCCAGAAGCTTTTGCTCAGCTGCCAGATCTTACGATCCTGTAAGTTAACATGCTCTGGTATTTACCACAAGAAGTTTTTACAAAGATTACCATGGTGAATGGTGACTTTGTTTTTCCTATTTGCAGATATTTGAGCAGGAACAAACTCATAGGTGCAGTTCCCTATAGTCTCAAGGAAAAGTCTAAAAGTGGACAGTTGCAGCTGAGGTTTGGTTATCATCTTCAACGATTACAACTTATCTGCATGTTAATTAAACAATCATTCTACTCCTTTAGTTCTTCTCGAACTTCTTTTCTTACATATGAAGTGAACACTGTTTTAATTTTTCATAAATTGAAATTAAAAGTTAAGGAACAAAGAGGAGTCAGAAAATAGATTATACAAATCCATTTTCTTTGCATGTTAGTACGAGTTTAAGGAATTACATAACTGATACAATTCTTCGGTATATTTCACAGTGATCTTGCTAACTTCTTAAAGCTAACCATGATCACTCTGATTGGGTTATTTGTTACTGGTATTTAATCATTGATTCAGGGTTACATCTAACAATATTTTACTTAATGCAAGTTTGGATGGAAATCTGGATTTATGCAAGTTGGATACATGTGAAAAGAAGCAGCGAAGTTTTCCTATTCCAGTTATTGCATCTGTCATATCAGTTTCGGTGCTCCTCCTCCTTAGCATTATAACTATCTTCTGGAGGTTGAAAAGAGGTGAATTCTTTCTCTTTCACCTATCTTCTTTCTATTTTTTCCTCTCTTTTGAGTGGTGTGAACTAAATCCTAGAATAACATAAAGTAATTTTGGCTTAGAAGATGCTTTGTGTTTTCTGTGAAATCATTGATGATCTATACATTCGATGGCTTACATGCAGGGGCGGAGTTAGGATTATTTATTAGGGGGGTCAAAATTAATATAACAATATATAATATTTGTTCAGTAGTTGTTGTCGAAACATGAAGAATTAAAATAAGTTAAATCAACTTATCAACTAGTGGATAAATTGTTGATTTTTCTGTTTCAACCAATCTTTGATATAAATCAGCAATGATGGTCTGTTCTTTAACTTTGGATGATTGGGTACATGATTGGATGACATGTTCTAAAATCAAAACATATATCGCGAGAAAAAATTGATAATTTTGGTGGCTCTGTTTAAAACAAAATATAAAAAAATCTAAAGTATAATCAAAACAAACCAATAAAATATATCTAATTAATTAAAAAAATCTTCATAACAAGAATTCAAAAAACAATTGATAGAAGTAGCAGATCTGAGAAAAAAATAAGCAAAAATGGTGGAATTATAAAAAAAAAAACCTCATCAAATTATTAATAAACATCTCAAAACAAAACAAAAATATATTTTAAATTTAAGTTACCTTGTTTTATTTGATGAAAGATAAATTAATTGGTGGCTCTGCTTCAATCTTTTTATAGAAAAATTTTACTCATAATTTGTATTTTTATTGGCTATAATATTTATATTAGGGCTATACAAGGTAATGATCTTATATTTTTTTTTTCTTTCCACATTAATCAAGAGTAAATAAAAAATCAAAAGTAAAGTTATATTTAATTACGATTAACAACGCCACCTTTTTAAAATAAAAAAAATATGATACCTCCAGCTCACAATTAATTACTGAAAAAATTTAAAATGTTTTGGGAGAGGGGGGGCCCGGCTCTACTTGCCCCCCCTTCCTCCGCCCCTGCTTACATGTATGATCATACAGTGTCTTCAACGTAAAAGCCTAATAGAATATTATTCTACGAGTCTATCTTACATGTAAGAACTTTAATTTTTCCATTATATATATATATATATATATATATATATATATGCACCCAACACTTTTATATTGCTTATTATATGATAATTCTAATCTGGATACCACCCTCAATACCTCATTTCCTTCCTGAAACTTAGTAGATGAGAATACGATTCAGCATGTTATCAGTAAGCAATAACATAGTTTTGACATGTGAATATGATGACATATATAGTTTCATACTTTAGTATCTCTGTTAAAATATTGGAATACTTATCGCTTTATTAAAAAAAAAACAAAATTTTCCTTTGCAGGGAGGTGGAATGTGTCATTATCTTCCTCAGTGAGGTTATCCAGAAAAAAATTGTCACTGAAATCAAAGAATCAACCATTTACATACGTTGAAATAGTTAGCATTACCAATAATTTTCAAACCATTATTGGAGAAGGAGGATTTGGAAAAGTATATCTTGGCAACCTGAAAGATGGCCGTCAAGTTGCTGTCAAGTTGTTATCTCAATCCTCAAGGCAAGGTTATAAAGAATTTCTAGCTGAGGTAACAAATTAGTTAGCTTTCTCCTTTCTTGTAGAGAACATGAGAGGAGCACCAAATATTTTTCTTTCAGCTATGACAGAGTAGTGTTTCCAAATGCAGGTCCAACTATTGATGATTGTTCATCACAGAAACTTGGTGTCCCTCGTTGGTTACTGTAATGAGCATGAAAATATGGCACTTGTTTATGAATACATGGCAAATGGGAACTTGAAGGAGCAATTGTTAGGTATTTATAGAATTACTCTTATAAACATAGAATTCTTCAATTTGTTTGGGACACAAACTAGTTTACTTATAAAAATCTCACTCAGATTGGTATGAATTTATAAAATAATATAAATCATATCTTAGAACCTTACCTAATAGTTTAAGTTTTTTTGGTTAAGATAGTTTTTCGAAATGATATTAGAGCTTTAATGACTAAGTGGTCACGAGTTCGAATATCACTACCCTATTCTATTCGATAAAAATTAAGCACATGGTAGTGTGAGCAAGTTTCAAGCCACAAGAGTTTTTACTCGAGAAAATGTGTTAAAGAACAATATAAATCATATTTTGGGACCTCATCCGATAGCCTAAATTTTTAGGTTGAGATGGTTTTTTGACAATCATCTAGTATTGATGAACTTCTATGTGTAATGAAACATAATTCCTGTTGAATTCATCACATTGCAAAGTTTATTGTTTAATTTATGATATTAATGTGTTTTTGTGGCTGTAGAAAATAGCACATATATGTTGAATTGGAGGGAAAGGCTGCAAATTGCAGTAGACGCAGCACAAGGTCTGACTCTAGTGCCTGAGTCATTTTTTCTTCATTTTTATTCTGCAAACTTTGTTGGATTAACTGGCATTATCGAACTCGCAGGTTTGGAATATCTGCATAATGGTTGTAGGCCGCCAATAGTCCATAGAGATTTGAAATCATCCAACATCTTGTTAACTGGAAACCTTCATGCCAAGATTGCTGATTTCGGGCTGTCCAAAGCCTTCGCAACAGAAGGAGATTCGCATGTCATAACTGTTCCTGCAGGCACGCCCGGATACATTGATCCTGAGTACGTATTCAAACTTAATGTTAATCTTCTCTCATAGTGTTTGTTCTCCTAGCATAATTATCATTATATTCTGTATGCAGATTTCGAGCATCAGGGAACTTAAATAAGAAAAGTGATGTTTACAGCTTCGGTATTCTTCTGTGTGAGCTATTAACTGGTAAACCGCCTTTAATAAGGGGCCATAAGGGCCACACTCACATACTTCAATGGGTGAGTCCTCTAGTTGAAAGAGGTGATATCCAGAGCATTATCGCTCCAAGGTTGCAAGGTGAATTCACCACTAATTGTGCTTGGAAAGCTCTGGAGATAGCACTGTCTTGCGTGCCCCCGACTTCAACACAAAGGCCGGACATGAGTGATATTTTGGGAGAGCTAAAGGAATGTCTAGCCATGGAGATGTCATCTGAAATAAGCATGAGTGGTTACATTGAAATGAGCTTGGTGCTTGGCACAGATATGGCTCCAAATCTTAGGTAGTTAATAAACAATAACGGTTTGCTTCTTCCCTCTAATTCCACCATTAGTGATCATCATCAGACCCGATCCACTCTGAAATAAACCACCATCACAGTACCACAATCATAACTTTCTCTACTCACAAACCTGATCCACACTTAAATAAACCCAATGGATTGATATGTTTTTGCTTCTTCCTCGTTTAGCCTCCAAACACTAACTCCACAACAAACACAACTCGACTCGTTAAAACAACCTCCTCCTTCATCATGACAGCCCACATAGATTATCCCATGGTAAAATAAAGAAAATAGGTGTACATATTAAAAGAGAGAGAGAAGAAGTTGTAAAGAAAAATAAACATGACAGTTCTAAACCCCCTGTTAGCGAAGGTGGAAAGCAATACTCTCCGATGAGTTGGAAAAATCAAGCTGATTTTGATTTATTCAAGTTGTAATGGTTCGTTTTTTTATGTTGAAACTTTGTATGTGAATGTGTGTTTGTTGTGCAAGCTTAGCGAAATAAAAAAGGTTTTTTTTTCCAACATATAAATTTATTTTGATGAATAAAATGGTAGTTTATTTTGTATAAATATAAAAAAATGAGTTTGAATTTTCCCCTTATTTAAGTAACAGGAAAGCCCCGAGCGTGGTGGCCTATTGTAACTGTGTCAAATGTGCATGGGATGCACACTTCGGCAGGCTGGCCAAAACAGGCCCTAAGGGTGCTGGCAGCCATGCCAACAGGGGAGAAATCGGCAGCGCAGATTTATGCAGCTGTAGGTTCGTCAAAGGAAAATCGGTAGTGCAGATTGTTGACGAACATTAGCTTGACGATGGACTGTCCAGACCACGCAGGAAAACTCGTCAGGGGGATAGGCTGACGAGAACTGAGGCTGTCGAGGAATTCGGCAGCGAAGACATTGGCAGCCTGCATGCAGAGGCGAATTCGGCAGCGCAGGAATTGGCAGCCTGCACGCAGATGCGAATTCGGCAGCGCGCAGCAGCTTGTGCAAGTCAGGGGCTCGACTTGGCACGATGTAAAACTTGGACGAAGGACTGTCCAAGGCATGTGAATGACTCAACAGATGACGTAGCAAGAGCTGGCAATTGGGGCTGCCAAGTGGGCATGCAGAACATGGGTAGTGGCAGTTATGGATATCCAAGATCATGGGATCATAGGGGCTGAACATGGGGGCTGACCAGGGGTTGCTCTCAACCCACTAAAGATTGTTGGGATTTGCCATTATTGGGCAACCTACCCTAAGGAGTAGGGTTACCATTT
>Ga0325410_1005831_pt1 | contig 13574 bp, 11 predicted proteins | sample PopdelMetagenome_16_FD_206182 | JGI IMG/M metagenome (GOLD analysis project Ga0325410, IMG submission 206182) | Populus deltoides microbial communities from Bellville, Georgia, United States - Xylem-PdIQD-R3 | ecosystem: Host-associated > Plants > Phyllosphere > Stem > Wood/Secondary xylem... | reverse complement strand
CGGGGAAATGATCCAATGGTGATGAATGATGTCTTCATCCTCATCTAATCAGAAGTGGGCGTCAGGGAACATTCAAAGTTCTGACTTTACAAGCAAGAAAGCATGACACTCTGCCTACTCATCTTAGTTGAAGTCAAACGAACTGGTAGATATTCAAGACATCCAAATAATAATAATAATAATAATAATAATAATAATAATAATAATAATAATAATAGCGTTGGGATTTTGATAAATATTATTTTTTAAAGTATTTTTATATTAAAAATATATTAAAAAAATATTTTTAAATGGAAAACAAACGCTGGATTTAGATTAAAATTTATTCATGAAAAAAACATGATTTGAGTTTGATACACTGTATGGGATCAGGTCTTGTCAATGGCTTTTTCTCGATGGTGGCAAATCAGATATGGTACGTGGAGATGTCTATATAAATCTTATTAAATTATTTTGGTATGTTAATATTAAAAATAAATTTAAAAAAATAAAAAAAATTATTTTTAAATAATAATTATTTTAAAAAACAATTATTTCTACACTCTTAAACACACACAAAATCTAATTCAGGTCGAGAGAATTAATCTAATTTTTTTTTAAATCACCTAAACAAATATAGTTTTGCTAAAAAAAAAAAGTTAACATATCTTTAACTGAGTTTTACTCTAAGTAATCGGGTCACTGATGAACTCAAGATTTTAATTAAGGTAGATCAAGTAAACTTTTTACCCCCTTTTTTTTTTTAATCTAGGTTTTAAATTAGCGAGTCCTGGGTTAATCTATTAGGCTGATAAAGTTTATAACTCGGCTAGAAACAGTGGGGCTGGACACATTTTATTTTTCCTGGAAATTTGGCATGCGTAGCTCAATTATTTTATTTTATTTTTTAAAAATCATGCTGTGATATTTATTTCCCTTAATTTAAAGATCCAATGCATCCAAATTGGGGACCTGAAAGTGATGGGTGAAAACTAAAATAATGAATGCATTGACAGAGACAGGAATCATGCATAAAAAAGAGAGGTAAGCTGTTAAAGGTATATGCTAAAGCTACAAGAAACACAAGATCCTGAATATCTTACGCTGTTCCTCCTATAAAGAAAACTTTACAGTGAAGAAAGGACAGATTAAAGTGCTGTCTTTCAGACTTTCCAAGATTACACAAGACACTCGCAAAAGGTTAGTATAGTTTCCTTTTTCATTGCAGAAATCTTTCTTTAGGGTATGGTTTTTCCTTCGTATTTATTGTTGTGGCTGCATGGCATGTCTGCAGATAATGGAATTTTGGTTGGTTGGTTGGTTCCTTTGCTGTCTATGTTTTCTTTATTGGGTTTTCTTGAATCTTGCTTCTGATTGTTGTGAGAGGAGATCGAGGGATGGAAGAGTTTCTACTTTCTAATGTTAATGCAGTTCTTTTGGTTGTTTCTTTAGAGTCAAGAGTTTCTTGATCACTTCTACATTTTCTCAGTAACCAAAAAGGACGATATTTCTGGGTTTCATAAGTTTGAATCATGGAAAGAATCTTTCATTTTCATTTTTGGTAGAGAATTGACTAAATTGATTTTCATAACCTAACTTTTGAATTCGGCGCTAGAAAAGTTTTTTTTTTTTAACTAAATACACAGTGATAAATTACATTTTGACCAGATTCATCGCTTCCCCATTTCGGTTTCTGAGAAAACTGAGGAATATACCAGAAATAAAGATTTTGAGATCTTAAATCAAATCAGGTCATGCTGTTGTTGTAGGCCCAGATGATGAAGACATTTTTTTTTCTTAAATAATCTTTTACTCTTCATGTTTTCCTACGTTGTTTATGGAAAACAATAAATATTATAATATTTTATCCTTTCTCTAAGATATGTTCACCCTAGTTAGTGCTTGAACTCCAAGTTTCTCTGAAATGAAAGGAAAAAATTTTGCACTTGAAATGCCAGAATCATTTTCTTATGGTATCAATCGTGACCTTTTGGTCTAGTGATGCCTTTTTTTTGGCCTCTTGTACAGAGAGGTTTCGAGCTGCGAAAAGGCTGCAGATAATCAAGCTCGGTCACCAATCAATCTACACTTTGTGAAATTACCAGTTGGTGTTTTCAAATAGTTCAATTGGCATGAGCCCACTGATTTCCAAGTAATTTTATTAGTGACTGGTGCTAGTTGTCTTCATGGGTTGCTACCATTCAAAGAGAACTAAAGAGACACCGGGGTACGAGGAGCCAACAGTACTTGCTGCTGAAACACCCTGTGAGTACGCATTTTCAAGAGACTCATTGTTGCAACATCCTAGTTGTAAGCTGCCTTGCTTACTTCCTAGCTATTCTTCAATGTGTTCCAGCTATTTTTTGAGAAGTGTTGCCTTTTGTGTTATATTAGGACATTTTTGTAAGCACCCGCTATCTGGCAGATTAAAACTAGTTGTCAGACATGAACTTGAGTCTGTTAGAGAGTAGTACATGGAACGGTTTGTGAATCCAACCTTTGGTGTGGTTGGTCACTACAACAATGACAGATCCATTGGCACTGAAAGGCATAAGAAGCATAAAAGTCATGTTGTCATGGAAAAAGAAAAGAAAGGAAAACAATGCTGCTTTTCCTAATCATTAGTTTGAGTTTCAGCTAGATCATGTTCCTAAAGTTTTTATTTTGTATCATGTTGAAAACAACTGTTAATTATGTGTGATTGGCTGTTGAAATGCGATATATTTTTTTTATTGCAGTTACTGTTAGCGAAGTAGAGGCTTTATACGAACTCTTTAAGAAATTAAGTAGTTCAGTCATTGATGATGGGCTTATTCACAAGGTATATAATCCAAGTTTGTTAATCTAATTATGTATACAATCATGACTTAATTAATAACATGGATAATCTCATTTAAATGTCTCCTTCTCATCAGGAAGAACTTCAGCTTGCACTCTTCAGGAACAAAAACAGGAGGAACCTTTTCGCAGACAGGGTATGTAGTGCAACCTTTTCGTATAATATAGCAATGTCATTTTTCCTTCTTTCTAAGTTGCATCTCTTTGCTTCACTTCTGCAGATTTTTGATATATTTGATGTCAAGCGCAATGGAGTAATTGAGTTTGGAGAATTTGTTCGATCTTTGGGTTTCTTTCATCCAAATGCACCAGTTGAAGACAAGATCCATTGTAAGCCTAATGTTCCTCTAGGATGACATACAAGTAGGGGCTTGAGTTCAGACACACAGACATGTTTTTTTTCTGCATGTCACTTAAACGTTTTTTGCACCTACTCCTTAATAATTTACTAATCAAGGGGGAGTTTCTTGCAGTTACTTTCAGATTATATGATTTAAGGCAAACTGGTTTCATTGAACGAGAGGAGGTGAGTTCTGCAATTCTTCTCTTTGCCATTTCTTTCTCTTACATACCATAACACGCAGCAAGCTGATAATTGCAGACATGTTTTAAGGTTTGCTTTTTTATTCTTTCTGGTAAAAATATATGATTCCAGAAGTGGCTAAGTTCGACAATTTATACCATGAGATAATTAAGGGGAATTTGATGAAAAAAGGAAATAATGATTACCAGCAGTGTGTGTGTGTGTGTATTTCTGAATGTATATTCTACCTCACGAGCTGAAGTTATTAAACAGTTGAAGGAGATGGTATTGGCAATTCTGCATGAATCGGATCTATTGCTGTCCGAGGATGTTGTTGAAACAATTGTTGACAAGGTACAATTTGGTTCTGCTGTGTCAAATTCCATTGTTTCATTCTTATTTGGTTAATTATTCTATTTTCCCCTTTCTTTCCACAGACATTTAGTGATGCAGATTTAAAAGGTGATGGAAAAATTGATCCTGAAGAGTGGAAGGAATTTGTGTCTAAGAACCCTTCTCTTATAAAGAACATGACTCTACCTTATTTAAAGTGAGGACCGAGTTCCATACTCATTTTGTAAATTGTGCACAGGCACACTGCACCTACCTCTTATTACTTGAGTAAGATCAATCTAGAATGTGTCTCCGCAATTCAAGTGTTTTAACTTTAGGCTTTGCAATTTTTTCTCTTTCCAGGGATATAACCTTGGCATTTCCTAGCTTCGTGTTAAGCACTGAAGTTGAAGATTCAGAAGTGTAGCAGAAAAGGTATCAATCACGTCATTTCTAGCAAAGGTAATCTGCTCGTTTTGGATCAACTCTATTTGAGAGATGCTCGTATTCGCATGTGTCAATACAAGAGCTAGACAGACTTGAGGTTACAAACTCCTAAGTGCAGCCAAGATCTGATCTACAAGGTGCAGCTTATTTGCCATCGTAAACTTTTGGAACGCAAAACTGGTAAAGCTTAGTTCGGCTCATGTTTTGCATGGTACATTGCATCACAGCATCATAAATTTTGCAATGTAATATATAAAATGTATAAGAAGTGTGTTTTTACATGTATTTTTCTTTGAATTAGCACTTAACATGTATTATATATGATATAGATAAAAATTTCAAGGATGTTTGATAAGTTAAGGAAAAGTTTCTTTCAGAGAAAAGGGATACGCAGAAGTCCTTACCTCAGATTTTTTTATGAGATACTAGAAAATAATTTAGATTGGACAGGCCAGATCAAAGAAGGATTAAACCTTGCATGTAAAAACCATCAATGGAACCTTCCTTGTTAAAGGTTAAGTCCTTGCATATCTTTGTATATTGAGCTATGGCTGATCAGGAGATACAAGTTGAAGATGGGTTATGAGCAAATCGATCTGCAACGTTAAGCACAGGCGTGCATGGTGGATTCTGGTTGTAAGTTTCATGATGTGAGCCTTGTTGCTTGCCAATTCATCTTCACGTTCCTTGAGATAATCTGTGTAGTAGTCATGGCAGCATAGCTTGCTGTTTTAAGTTCATCTTCACTTGGCCACAAAAGCAACAACTTTTAAATTTCTCATAACAGTGAGAAAAAAGCCTGAAGAGTTTTTTGTAAAGCAGCAGATGTTGTATCGAGCAAGCTCTTTATTAAGATTTATGTATTTTGTGCTGGAAATTGCTAACTGGATACTGATTTTAGCAAGGGTGGTGACTGGTGATACTTGCTGAGGCAGTTCTAGAATCCATTTGAAGAATACCAACACATGCATCATTGTTTCCAAAATTCCATATATTTTGGCCATCAATGCCTTGGATTAGTTGCAGACATCTTTTACTAGTTCGAATGGAGAATTTTCTATCATTGAATGAGAAAGTCGGAGCATCAAAATGAAAAATAATATGAACACAAGATTAAAATCATCATGCATCATTGTATCGTACCGATTTAATCAGATAAACCGTTCTACATGAAAAGGGCTATAATTGACCCCTTCACCACATAGATTGAAGCATTTTAGACTGAATGGTGTCTGTTGACCAATTGCTGGCCAATTAGATGTCGACACTTGTTTTGATCCTACTAAAAATGGGTTGAAAATGGTCCAATGCAGATGATAATTCTATCCTTTTTTTCATTAAGAAGTTGATCTAACCAAATCGACATGGTACAGGGACATGAGGTGAGTTTAACCCCTATGAACACATGGCTTAAGGAATAATTATTACTGAAATAGCTCACAAGTTAGGCTTATATAGCGGTGTGAGCCCAGGAACAAGCTTTTCGAATTAGGGTCATTTGAACCATAAATATTGAAAGTTACTCACGTAAAGCTTTTCGCAGATACTCCTGAATAAATTACTAAGAAGGAGAGAATTTTTCTGCAGTTTCTATCAGATTATATGATCCAAGACAAACTGGTTTTATTGAAAAGAAAGGAGATGAACTGCAATTTCTTTGTCTTACCATTTCCTTCTCTTGGGCATACAGTCCTTGATGTTTTAAAGTTTTTTCTTTTCTGTGTTTCTTTTCTTTCAGATAATAATCCCACATTCACAAACCCCAGATGTGGCTATAGTTTGATAATTTATTGAATAATAGAACTAGGAAGGATGTGTTGTTAACCAAAACTAATGATATTAGCAGCGACTATGTTTTTTCAAATGTATGTTCTGCCTCGTCAACTTAAAATATTTGATAGTTATTGGAGATGGTACTGTCAACTTTCAAGAATCGGATCTGGAACTATCAGATGATGTCGACGAGATGATTGTGATAATGTGACAATTGGTTTGGCCTTGTCGAAGCTGTTTTGTCATGATTATTTGATTGAAATATCTGATGCTTCTTTTCTCTTTTGGATTACTTGACTGGCATTTTGTGATGCTGATACTAAAGGTGATGGGAAATTTAAAATCCTGAAGAGTGCAAGGTATATGGTGTTGAAGAATCCTTCTCTTATAAAGAACATGACTCTACCATATTTAAAGTGAGTAGCATGTTCCAAATGTTAGCAATGAAGAGAAAAAGGAAGATGGCAGATCAGATATGTGCACATTTGTGTCGCGGATTTCTGCAGGTTCTACGAGAATTTACATAATTCTGTAGACTCGGTGCTCCAAGCAAGTCCTTTAACTAACACTGCATCTAATCTTTAAAGCATGTCTTAGATCATGGCTTGCATTGTGCAGTATCTTCTATCTTGTGCAGTTTCCTTACTGATGGTATTGGCTCAAACCCGCTGCATGGCGGGTACCTCAAGATATATTGTCTCATGTTCGGGCCGTAGCGTGCTTTGTTTTGAAAATGCACCTCTTGAGGAGAGAGGTGGTACCTAGAGCTTATGAGCTGCCTATGTCCTCGACTCTTAGCTGATGGAATGCCGGTATCATCATAGCCTTCTAGTCAAGGGGCTTGGGAGTCGAGAGCACATAGCCTACATTCCCATAAAGTGCGTTTAGCCCAAATCTAATATATGGCTGGCCTCTTAAGAGGTATTATCCCTACGGTCTCACGGTGAATTTTATCTTAAAAAGGCGTCTTTTAAAGAAAAAGGTGGGACGTGGAGCTTATAAGCTGCGTAGTCCCTCAAATCCTAATAATACTGGTATCACTTCCACAATTTACACTCTCTATATTGCAATATGTTAATGTACACTCTGACTTTCCTTGTACACTATCTCTACTATGCATTAGCGTATCTGATCTTGTTTTCCCTCTCTATTTCTAACAGAGAACCCAGTTTGTAAATGGCGTAAAGGAAATCTGCATCCGGATTAACTAACTCCAGAAGTCAAGATTATTCTCTATACCGCCCCAAAATTTGCGTCTGCTTAAGCCACCACTGGATCTTGCGGTGAACTATTCTCACATGAATTCCATTCACTTACCTCTAAAACCCTCACACACACCTTCAGTCTTCCTCTTTGGTAACTATTGATTCATTGATCAACTTGCTGACGCTGCCAAGCATGTTTATGTTTGAGTTTTACATCATTATTTTTCATCTTGAGTTTTAAATTATTGATTCACATAACATCTATAGCCTTATGTTTTCTAGGATCACATCAGATTATATACTGCTGTATATTAGTTCCGGTCGCGTAAGTAGAAAATGCATGCAGAACGTATATGTTTGAAGTGGTCGGTAGCGTTTTCCATACCAGAGAGATAGATTGAAGAGGTGAGTTTTTCTTTGTACTGATATTTTTCTTCGAAGGAGTTAGTAGCAATTTTCATATAATACACTAGAGATTAAAATTTGAAGCAAGCTTAATTGAATCCAAATTAATGTAATCTTGACAAAATAAAGCACAATAAGCATATAATTTATTTTTCTAATATAAATTACCATCCCAAATAACACACAAAAGAAGGGGGAAAAGAAGAAAAAAAATGATGAATAAACAATGAAAAACCATAGTTAAATGGAAGGTTCTTCACAAACTTGAAAAAACACAAACAAATTTGAGAGAAGAAGACAATTATTCAAAGCACAACCTCTTGAACATCACAGTTCATTCTATCGAGCAAAATCATGAACCTTTGGTGAAGAAGTGACCTCATCGCAAGATACCCTGTCCTCAACTTCATGGTCACAAAGTAAAAACTGCAGCAACCATACCAGCTCCAAAGATGATCAGGGAGTTAAGCGGGATGCAGCTTACAGAACTGGAAGTATCCTCAGGAACCAGAGGACTCTCTGCGCCATCATCCTTTTTAGGCTTTGGTGGTGCTGGAGCAGGAGCAAGAGGTTTTGGGGCAAAAATATCCAAAGGAAGTAGCACCTTGTCGACCTGATAGATAGCAAGCTGGCTATCAGTGTATACAATTGCCGATACGCTTGTATTGGTAAGTCCTGAAGTTACATTCACCATATTTTCTGTGGTTATCACATTAAGAGCGAAACGACTACCAGATCCTGCTAGTGTAGTTATAGGGTTACTGACAGTCTGAAAATTAGCAGTTGTAAGAATTCTTGGTATAATATGAAACTGCACCAACTCAATCTTCTGATGATCACTTAGGGAGTTAAGAACACCTGATTTGATAATGGCCGAAAAGGCCCCATCGGTTGGGGCAAAGATGGTGACGCCATCTCTCGAGTCATTGAGCTGGGAGAATACTTGGATGTCCTCTTGAGTGGATTTTATAAGGCGGATAAAGACCGCAAAGCCGCCAGCCTTCTGGAGGATTTTAATGACATTGACAGGACCTTTCGAAACTTGTACAGGAACCATAACGGGCGGCGAGGCTTGTGCAGACGATGTCGCAGCTGGTGGAGGTGCAGAGGCTGCAGCAGGTGCTTTTGCTGGTGCTGAAGTAGGAGACTGGGATAGTGTTTGGGTGCAGTGGAGGAAGAGAAGGACAAGTGAAAATGAGAAGAGGGAAAATTGTTGATTCATCTTTGTGTGGTTTTTGGGTTGTATTGTTTGGATAGCTTGGGAGCTATGCAGAATTGCTAATAGAAATATGCCAATACTACCTGTTCAAATGCTTGATATGCAAAGAGAGGATAGTGAGGGTTTTTATTATGGTTGTGAGAGGATGAGATTAGGTGAAATGTGTAATTTCAGTTTCACAAACATAGCAGCTACTTCAGCAGCAACTAGTTTTCTCGAAAAGTAGGAGGGGAGATTGTGTTAAAGATGTGCATGATTGTTGAAATGAGCTCTGTCTGTGTCAAACAGGAAGGATAGCTTTATCAATCAACTTTCTGTGTGATGCTTCACCAAATGTATCATGTTTCCAGGGGAAAAAATAATGGACAGAACAAAAATAAAATAAAAAAACAATCTGTTGCAAAGTGACGGGAAATTTGAGATAAGCATACAGGAAATAAATGTGAAAAAAAAAATCACTAGAAAATGTTGTGATCAATGTGACTATGACCAAATCTATGTCTTCGTTTTGTGTTCTTAGCCTCAGTAGTTAGAATCAGCAGGTTAATGGCTGCAGATACTTGATCTAAGCTATTATTTCAATCTAGGATTTTTTCTTTTGGGAATTGCCGGTGAAAAATAGTACCACTGGCATGATCCTACTGATTGCCAAGAAATTTTCTGGGTGACTTGTGCTCGTTGTCTTCATGGGGCTGCTAACAATCAAAGAGAACTAGACACACCGGGGAATGAGGAGTGGACGGCTGTTGTGAGTATTCGTTGTGAACAAGCTCATTCTTGAGAATTCCTGAGTGCAAGTTGCCTCCGCGTGCCTCATAGATATGCTTGAATGGATATTCCAGTTATTTTTCCACTATTGTTGCTTTTAGTCTTAGGGCATACAGAGAGATAAATATAGAGAGTACAAGGATTGGTTCCTGTACTTTGGGTTCCGGTGTGGTTGGTTCTGAGTTTTCTGACCGGAACCATTGACAAATTTATTGGCATTGAAAGAATAACATGCAAGCACCATGTTGTTTGGGAAACAAAAAGAAAGAAAAACAACGCAGCTTTTCATAGTTAACAGTTTCAGCTTTAGCTGGATGCAGATTGCCTACTGTTAGTTCCATGTCTTGCTAAACATATCATTATGATCGATAAATTATTACACGAATCCTGTCCATAGGACCCAAACAGCTTTAATTGGTTCAAGCAGTGGACCTCACTGTTTATAACCCGTTGGTGCTGCAAATCCAGACAATATGATTGGCTTTGTCGTCCAATAGACCAGGTTCATGTAATGATCTCTCATATGTTACATGCATACAATCATGTATTTTGATATCATTAAATTATCTGCGTTCTTTTCATCAGGAAGAACTTCAGCTTGTACTCTTCAGGAATAGCAACAAGAAGAATCTGTTTGCGAAAAGGTTATGAATGCTAATTTTTCCTGTAATATTTGTATGATTAAGTTCATGTCATGTAGCACTAATGTGCTTCGTCTTTAAACCTTTTTATGCTCCTCCAAGTGGATTTTAATCATTTATGGTGCTAGGATTTCTTGCTCCTTTGGCTCATGATTTCTCGCTTACCCCCTTTCCTAGTTGCATCTACTGTTGGCAGTTTGCAGGTGTTTGACTTTTTTATTTCAAGTGAAATGGAGTAGTTGAATTTGGAGAATTTGTTCGTCCAATATTTGTCTAAAGGCAATCGTGTAATTTCAAGGATAACATTACCATATTGTTTCTTCCAGGGATATAACCTTGTCTTTAATTCCTAGTTTACAGCTAACTTTCGATCAGTTATACTAAAAAGATGTTGGAGTCGGCACAAGCATCGATACAAGGTCTAGAAAGACTCAAGTCGCAGTCTTTTGGTTTGTCTAATTGTCTTCAAGAGAGTTGATAAAGCTTAGCTTGGTTCATGGTTTGATTGCGTACATTGCATCACAGCAGCAGAAATTTTCTGGCCATATGTTACAGTGTTTGAGGAGATGCTTTGATGCAGAGAGGTGATTTTATAATATAAATGTGAATTTCAAGATGTTAATTTGATTGCTTCCAAATTAATGTGGGATTGAAAAATCAAAGCACATCAACATTATATTTCTTTTTCTCTGATATAAATTACAATTCCACAGAATACATGAAAGCAGAATAAGAGCAATAACCAATAAATAAAAATAAAAATCAAAGGCAGAGTTATTTACAAACTTGGAAGAACACAAATAGAATTGAGAGGAAATGACAATTATTCAAAGCAATGAACCTGTTAAACACCACAGTTCATTACAACCAGCAGAATCATGAACCACTGATGAAGAAATTGATACCTTGTCAAAACACCAGGGTCACAAAGGAAAAGCTGCAGCAACTATGATAACTCCGGAGATAAGCATAGTATTAAGCATGACACAGCTTACTGCACCAGAAATATCCTTTGGAACCATAGGAGTGTCTGCACCATCATCCTTTTTAGGCTTTGGTGGTGCTGGTGCAGGAGCAAGAGCTTTGGGGGCAAAAATATCCAAAGGAAGTAGCACCTTGTCGACCTGATAGATAGCAAGCTGGCTATCAGTGTATACAATTGCCGATACACTTGTATTGGTAAGTCCTGAAGTTACGTTCACCATATTTTCTGTGGTTATCACATTAAGAGCGAAACGACTACCAGATCCTGCCAGTGTAGTTATAGGGTTACTGACAGTCTGAAAATTAGCGGTTGTAAGAATTCTTGGTATAATATGAAACTGCACCAACTCAATCTTCTGATGATCACTTAGGGAGTTAAGAACACCTGATTTGATAATGGCCGAAAAGGCCCCATCAGTTGGGGCAAAGATGGTGACGCCATCTCTCGAGTCATTGAGCTGGGAGAATACTTGGATGTCCTCTTGAGTGGATTTTATAAGGCGGATAAAGACCGCAAAGCCGCCAGCCTTCTGGAGGATTTTAATGACATTGACAGGACCTTTCGAAACTTGTACAGGAACCATAACGGGCGGCGAGGCTTGTGCAGACGATGTCGCAGCTGGTGGAGGTGCAGAGGCTGCAGCAGGTGCTTTTGCTGGTGCTGCTGTAGGTGTCTGGGATAGTGTTTGGGTGCAGTGGAGCAAGAGAAGGATAGCTGGAAATAAGAAGACTGAAAAATGGTGCTTCATCTTTGTGGTTTTCAGGTTTTGCTCTCTGCACAGCTTGGAAGCTTTGCAAAAATGCAAATGCAACTACGCAAGTGATACTTGTTCAAGTCGAAATGCAACTATGCAAGTGATGCTTGTTCAAGTGTTCGATGTCCCAAAGAGGGGATAGGGAGGGTTTTTATTATGTTTCCAAGAGGATGAGATTAGGTGCAAAGTGTGATTTTAGTTGCATAAACTAGTTGCCGGTACCTTATCTTACTTGAGATATGGCTACTGCTTCAGCCACTAGTTTGCTTGGAAAGGCAGAAAAGGAGGAGGGGGTGGAGATTTAACTTGATGTGTGTGTTACAGTTGTGCATGATTGTTGAAATGATGCTTGTCTGTGTCAGATAGGAGGAGTAGGTTTGTCAATCTTAGAGCTGTCTTTGTGATACTTTACCAAATATATCATGTTTTGCAGCAGCAGAAATGTTTGTGGTAACATGTTTCGGAAATGTTTAAGGTGGTGCCTGTCATAAACGTTCAAGAAATAAGATTTCCAAGCAGGTTCAATTTCTTTCAAATTAATGTATGATATAGAAAGAAGGCTTTTAGATCCCATGTTTATTTTTCTTGAATTAGACAAGGATCCTTGAACACGTACCTGATGGGCTTGTTCATGCCTTACTCTCGTTGTGCGCACCTAAACCGCACAACTTAAGCAAGTCGTTAACCATCAAAGCCTATCTCGCAAGAAATCATGGCACTCCTCATGGGGGCAGGGGTCAATAGGTTGTGTAGTAATTGTTACTCGATATTGTTACTAAACCCGGCTAATCATGATTGGTCGATTTAGAGCTTAACCTTGATTGGATAGGATTTTTTTTTTCAAATTGTTTTTAACATTTATCCGTTCAAACCAAGATGACTTGACAAATTAATGAGCAACTAGGTTGACTCATTTAGATCTGGATGAGATACAATTAGATTAACTCCAAGGAAAAAAAAAATTTTCCTTCTTAATTGTGTCTACAAACAAAGTTATTTTAGATTTGATCTAAATTTATCGAATAAACTATAGGTTGACTCGACAACCTAGTAACTTGAACTTTAACCAGGTAAAATCCCATCCGGGTATGAAAATTATAGCATAAAAAAAACTATAAAACTTGTTGGGGTCACCCTGATTTGAATATAAACCTGTTAGATTTTATTTTTCTAGTATGAGATTGAAAGTTTATTAGTATATATATTTTATGTTTATAAAAAGAAAGTTATATTTTTTTTAATGTAAAATAAAAAAACTTTTTTGATTTAAATAATTCAGATTAAAATAATAAGATAATATTTTTTTAATATGAGATAAAAAAACTCTTTAAAATAATATTTTAAACTTTATTATTTATAATATATCTAGTTTACATTCATATATGATATGAGATATGTTTCTTAATTTTTTAACATGAAATATTAAAATTTTAAATATTTTTTAGATTAACTAGGGTTAACCATGTGATCCGATACTTAACCCGGATTTCATATCCACGGTTCCTTGTATTTTTGTATCAAAATCGTAGCCTTAATAGGCTTGCACTTAAAGATGGATTGGTCCATGATCAGGATTGGTGGGCTTGGAAAAGTAAGGAAACTCCGGTTCATGGGCCTGTTTTGGGGACTGGACTTGTCTAAGACACTGTGGGCTGGGCTTCAATATAATTTACAGGAAGGTGAGAATGGTCTAAAGCATGTTAG
>Ga0325410_1005830_pt1 | contig 13577 bp, 8 predicted proteins | sample PopdelMetagenome_16_FD_206182 | JGI IMG/M metagenome (GOLD analysis project Ga0325410, IMG submission 206182) | Populus deltoides microbial communities from Bellville, Georgia, United States - Xylem-PdIQD-R3 | ecosystem: Host-associated > Plants > Phyllosphere > Stem > Wood/Secondary xylem... | reverse complement strand
GTGTAAAACCTAATTTTAAGTAGCGGTAATAGCCAACATTGTGTGAATGGTAGTCATTTTGGCCACCGGAGCAAAGGTTTCTTTGTAATTGACTTTATATTCTTGATTATTTTCAAGAGTTATTAAATGAGCTTTATACTTGTTCAAATTACCATCTGACTTAACCTTAATCAAATAGACCCACTTACATCCAAGTGGAGTCACATCTGCAAGACAATCCACCACGTCCCAAGTCTTATTATCCTTAAGAGTTCCTCCTTTATGGCCTGTTGCCAGCATTGTTATTTGATTGCCTGTGAATAACCAGTATGAATAACAATAGAAGATAGAGTGGTTGGCAATGCAAAAGTATTAGTACCTATCATCTATAATGAGAATACATAACGGTTAGAAGGACCAGATACTCTAAAGGAACGACGTAGAGAAGCAGATGACGAGGCAGGAGTAGAAGGGGGCAGCACCAGAGATCTCCTCCAGTATACCATCCTTAGCTTGAACCTTTCAACATGAGTACTAGGAGCACTAAACTTGTCATCAAAAGAAGGCAAGAAAAAAAAATAGAAGACTCTGGCGAGGAAGACATAGGAAAGAACCATTGATTTTCAAAGAAAAGCATATTTCATGAAACATGAACGCAATTAGAATTAGGATCATAGTATAAATATCCCTTTTGTGTGACATTATATCCCAAGAAGACACAACAAATGGATTGGGCAAAAAGCTTGTTTATATCATGCGAGGGAAGATGCATAAAACATACACACCCAAAGATGTGAAGATTTGTATAGGTAGGATTGTGATGATAAAGCCTTCAAATATGGAGATTCAAAATCCAAAGCTTGAGAAGGGAGTCTATTTATGAGAAAGGTTGTTGTGGTAAGTGCTTCTACCCAAAAATATAGGAGGAACCGAAGACTCAATGAACATAATCTGGACAACATTTAAAAGATGACAATTCTTGAATTTAACTACATTTTATTATGGAGTATATAGACAAGAACATTGAGAGATAATACCTTTAGAGTGCAAGAAAGAATGGAACTCATTGGACATATATTCCCCACCCGAGTCGGACCAGAGAATTTTTACAGCGACTGAAAATTGAGTGTCACTAAGAGCTAAGAACAGTTTGAACATTTGGAAAACCTCTTATTTGTTTTGCAAGAAATACACCTATGTATATCTATTGTAGTCATTTATAAATGTTATGAAATATTTGTATTTTTCATGAGAAATAACAGGACTAACACCCAAACATCACTATGAATGATCTTAAAAATGTGTGTGGCTCTATGTCCTTTAGAAGGAAAGGGTAAAGTCTTACTTTTGTCAAGTTTACAAGTTGCACAATCAGGAAGTATAGAACAAGAAGAATGCTCTTTATTATTTAATAGACCTGATTTCAACAAACATGATAGGACCCTAGAATGAGGATGACCAAGGCATTTATACTAGACTTCATTTAACACTATAGACTTATGACAAAGACAATATAAAAAAGGAAGGTAAGCTTTGTGGAACAGGTAGTTGTAGGTAAAAGAGACGTCCATGTTTAGGCACTTTCACTATCAACTGCCCTGACATCTGATCTTGCATAACACAACTGATCAATACTTAAAAGTGCATTTTCACTAAGGTTTTATATCATCATATTGCACTTAAAGTATTATTAAATTCTCTAACTTAAGCATGTTTTATAATAACAAGTCTGATAATATAAGATATCTTTAATTTATGGTAAATGCTCATTTTAAATGTAGGCCTATCTCATAATTCAAAGGATTGATTGTTGTGTTTAACTATTGAAATTGAGAAGATAAAGAGAAGGCTAAGCTTAGAGAAGAGATGCTGGTTCAATTCCAATTGGAATACCATTCGGTTATTGGGTCATAACTGGAGTAGTAGACCTTAGATTTAGGTCTAATTTATCTTGATGGAAAGCTGAGACATAAGCCTAAAATATTCATGCAGAGTCCAAGATTCAAAATTGTTGTTTTCAACTTCAAATCTTAGCAACAAAAGAGAATGAATTTGTCATGTAGCCCAGACACTATTCGGTGTTTAGCCCATATCTTGAGTTCTAGAAGTCCAAATGATCTCATTCTTTTTTTGTTGGAAATCGAAGATAAATTTCCACAACGTTCATGAAGAATATCTGTTTAATTTCTTATGTTAGAAATGATGTTTTATCCAGCCAACAAGTTAATAGCTAGCCACCAAGTCAATGGTTGACCACCAGCTCAATAGTTAGTCATAAAATCAAGTTCAAAATTTTAGCCTATAAAAGAAGGCATTTGCTATACATTTAGGTATCTTGGTTTTTATATCAAGATCTTACTCTTGCTTTATTTCTTGGTATTTTTGTAATGTTCAAGTTTTATTTCATGTTAGATTTTCATTAATCTTTTGTTTATGCTTTTCATTTCCTTTACTATACTTAGTTAACTTATATCATAATTATGTTATTATCTTTTTTATTTATGTTTGTCTTCTTCATTATGTTTAGCTAAGTTTTTTTTGTCAAGGTGAAAAGGTTACACTAATAGTATAAGAATAAGTATAGTATAAACTCAACATGGACTTTAATGTTTATATTCAAGAAAGTTTGCTAGTAACATGTTTTATAATTGTTATCTTACTCATTTTTAATACCTTACTTGTTAAATGATTAATTTAGATTTGTGTTATACAACCTTTGGTACAACAAATACTTGATGCTTTTATAGCCTATTGTATGGATAATCGACAATTGTGTTATGAAAGAAACTTGATTTATTGTTGACATAAGTTAGCACCATGAATACCTAATAACATTTACAAGTATTGATATTACTCAAATAAGATAAGTAATATGATCAACAACTACTATGAGTGAAGTGTACATCATAATTTTGATCCATAAGCTAGCCAACATAAGCTAAATTCATCGAGAGTGTAGGTGAGATAAGAACGTTTTTAAAGGAAAAAGATATATCACCAACTGTCACAATGGGTAGAACTTTGAATATTTGAAGAGCCACCATATTTTCTGACATTACTTAAACTATAGAGAGAACTTGTCATATGATTAGATGCACCCAAGTCTAAAATCCAAGAGAGAGATGGAGAACTATACCTTGAAGACCCAATACTGAAAATGCGCTCATAATCATTTCTGGCAACATTTCTCAAGTTATAAAAGGTGTTATAGGCTGTGAACCAACAACATCATTTGTTGCGGTGCCAGCAGACATAATTGGCTGTAAGGCACTAGTGACAACAACATGATAGGCCTTGTTGGAATGTGTAGATCGAATAGTACAATCTTTAATAATGTGCCCTTATTGCTTGCAGTAATTACAAAAATTTTTAGGATAGTTAGGGGCAATATGACCATATTTCTTGTAATTATAGCACCGTGTAGTGCTCATGTCATGACCTTTCCCTTGCCATAAGCAGCATAGGCAACTGAGATAGTGTTAGAAGTAATACATGACTGCTCTATAATGTTTTAAGTATTGAGACGTTGTTCCTAATGCAAGAATTTTCCAAAACATGCCTTCAAAGTCAGAACATGATCACTATTTACTAAAAAGGCACGAATAGCTTCAAAGTGAGGCCTTAATATCATTAGAAATTGATCTCTTTGGCTGGTTTTATGTATATGTTGTATTGTTGCCAATCCTACCTCTAATCCTTCTATAGAGACAGTGGTTGTAACAAGATCAATATTAGAAAACCAGAGTAGTAGTCTTGGATTGAAAGATCCCTTTGAGTATGGTTAGAAATGGCTAACTCAAGTTGGAAGTGTCTAGCATTGTTGTCTTCCTTATAGATTTGCTTTAGATAATTCCACACAGCTTTTGTTGACCTATGAGGACACAAAGAAAGAATCAAATGTGACTCCATAAAACCAAGAATCCAAGACATTATTTGATTATCTTTGGCCTCTTAAATTGCATTGTTGGCCATAAAATCTTATGCATTAGATCCCCTTTTATTGTTGCCATTTATATATCCCCACAGCTCTTTACCTTTGAGAAAGGTCTCCAATTAAAACTCTCAAGCAGCATAATTGTTTTCAGTGAATCTGACAAACATTATCCAACTTCTCCATAAGTACTAAAACTATGATTGAGAAAAAAAAAATGACTAAAAATTCTTAGAAAATGACGACTGAGGGCTCTGATACAATGATAGAATTCAAAATTCAGAATGTTTTTATTTTAAACAAGCCACTATTTCATATAGGACAAGCTATTGGTTATACAAGGAAACCATGTTGGCTAATTATGTTGTAGAGTGATAACTAGAGTGATCTTAAGCTTTCTATTGACATTATTTACAACCTATACTGATTTCCAATGATCTTAGAAACTAATATGTTATTAAATACTACCAGTCTTTTTTCTTTATGTAGTTAGGATGAATAAAAAAAAATCCTTGTAAGAAAAGGATTTTGAAACATTAATGAATCTTTTTTACATTTAGAAATTATATTGCAGCCTATTAAAAATCCTTATAGAACTAGAAAATTTTCAAAACAAGTTGTCACATCCTTGTAGGAAAAAAAATCTTTGTCAAATAGAAAGTCCACAATTCAAAAAGAAAGTAAATAACAAAATTCATACAGCTTGTTCTGACTTATATCACAAGTCCTTCTCGAACTCCGATTCACCTGTCTCCAATATAGAAATATACATCAAGAATTTTTTGGTAAAATTTCAACTTGAACAGTTGGATTTAGAGTTATATTCAATAACATAAAACTAGAAGATAAAAATAATTTTTTTTACAGGGGAGATTGACCCCGCAGCTCAAGCAACAGCCGAGTACCTCTCAAACCGTGCTCTTCAAAAAGGAAGCAAGGGCAACATTGCTATAATTGTGGTGGATCTGAAAGCGCAAAGGAAGTTGAAAACAAAAACATGACAGTTTCTTTTGGCAGCTCATTTTGTAAACTTCATCTGGTACGATATAGTGTTGCCCATCGGTTTTTCACCTGGGCTTTAGGGCTTAATGGAATTATATGCCTCAAGTATTTGTAGAACTCGCACCATCCTCGAACTTTTCTTTCTCTTGAAGAGTTGCCGTACACAGGCTAGATCTCAGCGGTTCCATCTTTTGACATCATGGGCAATCAGAGGCGGAGCAAGAAGAAAAAAGTAAGGGGGCCAAATTAAAAGAAAACTTTTAAAAAGAATAAAATTTTAAATATTTTACAAAGGGAGAGACTGGAAAAATTTCCTTGCAGGGGCCCGAGCTCTTGCCAGCCTCCCCCTACCTCCGCCACTGTGGGCAATTGCATTTGTTATGCCTCCGAGTTGGAGAAGAAAACAAATGGCTTTGTGAAGTCTTTACTTCCTATTATTTTAAGCATGTGCTTCTTAAAAAGGAAAACTTTGGAGATAGTTATCAGGTGTGCTAACTGTTTATGGCTATAAATCTGCAAACAGGAGGTGAACAAACGATCAAGTGACATCTTATATGCACACGTGCATGTATATAAGGTAACATTGTCAATAACCTTGGCAACATTTCTTTCCCTCCATTTCGTTCATTCCGTTCATTCAATTTTGTCAATAATTTTGGCAGCATTTCTTTGTGCAAAGCTCAATTAGAATAGTGTCTTTTCCTCTCTTTTCATTTCATGGTTGAGTGGAAAAGGTTAGGTGGAATCGCTGGCTAGAAATTGTTCGATGAAATTAAGGTTGTTAATTTTATTTCGTGATGTTTTAATTTTTAATTGGACCAATATATTTTGATTTTAGAGCATTATAGTAGCTATAATGTTTTAACTTATTTTTATTTTTATTTTTTGTGTTTACAGGATAAAGTTAAATTTTTGTGTTTCCAGGAGAAAGTTAAATTTTGAACTCGTGATTGACTTTATGGCTTCAGATAGTCAGATCCATTACGAGAGCTTCTAGAGGCCGCCAACTGCCAACCTTATCCGATTTAAAATAAGTTTTTATACACATTATGACATCGAAACATTAAAATAAGATATTTAATTTTTACATATATTTAATTTTAATTTTAATTTCAATAAGTTATCTATTAAAAAAATTTACGCTTTTTTTTTTAATTTTCTAAATAATACTTAAGATTAAGACTCGTAAAATTTACATGCAAACTAACCTAATAAATATATCTTTTAGTTCTAAATTAAAAAAAAACTATTATCGCTTTAAAAAGATGTATACTTATACAGAGTTCTAAATTTAGATGATAAAATATCATAAATGTATAAAGCAAAGCATAATGTTTGAAAGGAAGGAAGGACAAATATGATTAACTAATTACAATGGGTCTAGCCCCTCATCTTTTTTTTTTTACTGAAAAACTTGTTTATTCCAATCTCTATTTTTTTAAAAAAATTTGTTCCCTTACATTATATTCCCGCGATTTCAACACATATATTATTTTTATTTGTGCAAAAACATTATATATGCGATGTAAAAAAATACAGCGAAATTAAATTCTTTAATTTTTCAAAATAGAATTTGATTTTATCAATTAAAAAAAACTAAAACAACAAGGACAACATTGAAACACCCACACAAATGCATCTTTTATCCCTTTTGACAAGAAAAAAATATAGTTTGGTCCCTAACTTTTAACTTTTTCCTTTTCGATCCCTTTTTTTGTTGGTTTCACGTTCGATACTAAACTTCATTTGTTGTATGTTTTAGTCACTGAACTTTGAGAGGAGAGAGAGAGAGTCATTTGAAAATGGAGGGAGAGAAAAAGTTGTTAGTTGACCACGTTTCAACCACTAAAAACATTTGATCAATCAAGAGGTGTATTCAAAGTTGTTGGTAGAGTTTTTCTATATTTTCAATACCAAGTTATCGACCAGTATATTCATAATTTGTTGGTAATCCAAATATCACTTGTAGGCATTCGGGACTCCCATAATTTAATTATCACACCAACATTCATTTTCTTCAACATTCATTTAATAAAATTAAGTAGTAACAATTTTAAATTATAATTAAAAGTGAATCTAAAACTTAAATGGATGAACCTTCAGAATTATCACAATTTATATAATGCATACAAAAGAAACAACTTCCTTAAATACAACATCCATAATTAAATTCGATAAGTAAATACAATTTAATTACAAAATATATTCTTCCCAAATTACATCGATTTAATTTTACAAAATATGCATACTAATAAATCTACTTCTCCATTCGATGATAGAAAAAATCTTAAAATTATTTATATCAGACATTATTAGTTTTTTACTCAATAATTATTGATCATTACTTTCTATATCTCATGTGATTACACACACACACACATGTACACACACACACCCAAATTTTAGTTCATCAATAAATCATTTACTACCATTCCCTTTTTTCCATCACCAACATTCAATTTATGATTCTTAATTGCCTATTCACTAAGGCACTAATCTCTGTTATTCGAGAGATTAGTCTCTTTAATTGCCTATTAACTAGGGCATCAATCATATTTATCACGGAAGTAAATTTCCTTAATCGCCTATTTAATTCTCTTTTGTTCCACCTCATTTCGCTCTAATTACTTTATGCTTTGTAACTTTTTATTTTATCCAATTTTGCCCTTTAATCATCTAATTTCATTTCATTTGACTTGATCCAATTTATTTCCCGAGCTAAAAATAAATTTCTTTTATTTCTTTTTTTTTAGGAAAAGATTTAACCTGGTTTTCACATTCTCCCCTCCTAATAATATATTTCATCCTCGAAATTTAACCCCATACCCAAGTCTAAAAATAGGTTGAGATATTTCCTCTTTATCTGTAGCTCCCTCTCCCATGTGTCTTCTTAGATTTGAGAATTTCTCCATAACACTTTAAGCATTAAAATCTTTTTCTTCCTAAGTTCCTTCTCACTACGATCCAAAATCTTCAACGACTTCACTTTAATTATCAAATCCTTGTTAATTTCCAGAAGGACTTGCAATAGAAATTGGGATGGGTCTATTTTAGCCTTTTTCAACAAAGAGATATGAAACACATCATGAATTTTGGCCAAATATGAAGGCAAATCTAACTTGTAGACCATTGGCACCTTTTTAATGACATCAAATGGTTCAATGTATCTTGGTGTCAGTTTTCTCTCCATACCAAATCTTAGCATATGCTTCTTCGAAGCAACTTTTAAAAATACTTTATCTCCAGTACTGAACTCAAATGGTCTTCTCTTGTTATCTGCATAGCTCCTTTACCTATCCAGGGTAACTTTCATTCTATTTTTTATAATCTTTATCTTTTCCGAAGTAACTTGTACCATCTTCAACTCAATGAGCTTCTTATCCCCAACTTCTTCCCTAAAACACTTGTGTCCAACATCTTCTACCATATAAAGCTTCATAGGGAGCCATCTCTATCATAGCTTGATAGTTGTCATTGTAGTTGAATTCAACCAGAGGTAGGTAATCCTCTTAATTACCATTGAATTCCAACATACATGTTTTTTTTTGGTAAATCCCCTAATATCTAGATGGTTCTCTCAAATTGTCCATCAGCTTAGGGATGAAAAGTTGTGTTCAAATTCAACTTTCTTCCTAAAGCATGTTAGATATTCGACCATAAACGAGAGGTAAACCTAGGATCTTGATCTGAAACAATTGACACAGGCATCCCATGTAATTTCACCACATCATTCATATACAACTTTGCTAATTTATTGACTGAATCTGTCATCTTTATATGCAAGAAAAGCACCAACTTGGTTAGCCAATCCATAATGACCTAAACAACATCTCTACCCCTTCTCTCCTTAGAAAATCCTAGCATGAAACCCATGGTGTTATTTGCTTACTTCTATTTGGGTATCAATAGTGGTTGTAACAACCTTGTTGGTTTTTGGTGCTCTATTTTCACTTACTAGCACACTCCACACTTGGTCATATGTTCAACTATTTATTTCTTCATATTTAGCCACCAGGAAAATTCTTTTAGATCCTAGTACATCATAGTACTTTTAGGGTGTGTTGTGCATATAGACTCATGAGCTTCTTACAGTATTTCATTTTTCAATGCCTTATTTTCTAGCAAGTACATTTGTCTTCTAAACACTATCATTTCATCCTCCAAGATCTGAATAGAAGTTTTAATTCTTGACTTCACCTTGCCTCTTATCTTACTTACTTTAACATCTTTTTGTTGAGCTTTCAACACTTTATCCCTGCGTACCGATCTAACCCTTAACTGAGCTACCAACGAGTTCTTGTGTCCAACTTTTATCTTGGTGTCAATCTTTCTTAGATCTAGTAATTCCTTTTATCCTTACATATCTCATGTCATCTTCTTACAACTAAGGGCGTTGAGAACAACATTTGCCCTCCATTGATGATACTATATCACACAATCATAATCCTTGATCAATTTCACCCAATTTCTTTGTCGCATGTTCAGTTCCTTCTATGTCATCAAATAAAAAAAATATATATTATTGAAATTTTAGGGTTGTTACATTACCCATTCTTAATTCATGTTAATAATCATTAATCAATCTTAATAACATTCATCCATTATATAATCAATACAATTTCATCCTTACAAAAACATAGCATTCACAATTCATTATTAAAAACTCAAATTCAATGCAATTAATCTATTTGAAGGAATTTCTTACTTTAAATGGATGATTTTTTAAGTGTTGGAAATTTAGGAGATCAAGTCCCCTTCAATTCCCTTTCCCCTCTTTTTTTTTTTTCAAAACCCTAACCTTTAATTTACTCTCCAAAAACTCACCCAAACCCTTAATCTTCCCTTTTAATTCCTTTGTTAAGCTTTAAATACCATAATCTCTTTTTTTTTTGTTGAATTTTGCAAGAATTTGAAAGAAAATATCACAATTTCTCCCCCTCTTCTCATGTAAATTGTCAGCTAGGTGGAGAAGAAATGAGTATTTATACCCTAATTTTCCATTAATTACACATTGCCCCCCATTGCATTTAATTCTCTTTTGTTCCACCTTATTTCCCTCCTGGTACTATATGACTTGATCCAATTTATTTCATGGCCTAAAAATAAATTTTTGTTTTTGAGAAAATATGTAACCGGGCTTTCATATAGGCACACTAGCTTAATATTTTAGCCTTGGCGCCTAACCTTTTTCTATTATATTTGTTTAAGATTTTTGATTGAGATGCTCTAAAAATAAAATACTGGACATGATATTTAAATTATTATTCAATTTTAGTAAAGTTTTTAAATAATATTATAGGTTTTTATGGGAGTATTGAAAATTTCTTTTCAATTATTATATATCTAATATGAAAAAAAATTGCTCATGAACATTCAATGAGATATTTTTTTGTTGATTTTTTACATGGTTTTATCACATTAATTAAGTGTTTTGCCTTCAATCACATTAAAAAAATTAAGATATTATTTTAATTTTTTTTTATTAAAACTTGCTTTTGAGACTATGATGATGTTTTTTTTTTTTAATCTAAAAAACAATACTTCCAAGTAAAAAGTATATTTTGTTATAACAATAAAAAGATGCATTGATAAAGTAATGAAATTTAGAGTGAAAAGATTACTTATTTCAAATGATTGAATTTTTTAACAAACCTTTATTTTAATTGTCACTCTCTTATATTAAAAAAATGTGCTACTAATAAAAATCATGTCATTAATTTTAAGAATATTATCGATTACTTTATGAATAATTATGTGGTAGCATGATATGTAGATATTTTTAAAAACAAATTGCAAGTTGATATTGGATGAGAATAGAATATCTATTTTTTATTTTAAATATTTATATGGCTTTCTTAAATTTATTGTTTTAATGTTTTTTCATGTAGGCGCGTAAAAATGATAAATTCTTATTTTTTTTTATTTTCCACAATTATAATAGGTTTTTGCTTAAAACAAAATGCTTCTAAAAAACAATATATATTTTTTTATAAAAATAAAAAAGAAATGCATAATTTAGAAAATTAGGTTTTTGATTAAAAATATACTTTTTTTTTGTTTTTATTTGAAGTCGTTATAGTTTCACTTAATATTTTTTTTCCTGCTGGTTTTGTTTTTATTCAATAAGCTATGTTGCTAATATAAAACATTTCATTGTCAAAATAAATAAAAAGACTTTAATAAAAAATATATTTCACATCTATAATTTATATTTCATGTGAATGTTTATTTTTATTATCATATAATTAAATAAAATTTATATTATAAAAAAATAAAATTATTAAACTCAGTTAAGCTTATGAATTAGATCATGATATTAACAAGTTAATTCGAGTCAATTTAAAAAATTATTTTTTTAATGAAACAAGATAGATTAACATTGTTTTCGAAATATATTTTTAAAAGATATAAATTAGATTTCAATTAGTTAACCAAGTCATTAATACACCTATCGAATCAACAAGAGTTGGATGTTATCAACCACTATCCATTTTAGTTTGAAATCTAACAAAGCTTGATATTGAGATACTATTTGTTTTTGTATTTTAAAAGTATTTTTAAAAAAGATTAAAATTTATTTTATTTTTTTTAATTTAAATTAATTTTTTTTTCATATTTTCAGATCATTTTAATGTAGTAATATAAAAAATAATTTTTAAAATATTTTTTAATGTATTTCTAAATAAAAATCATTTTAAAAATTAATATCTATCGTGCCCATTTGGGAGTGCTTTTCAAAAGCGCTTCTGAAAAAATTTGAATTTTTTTTTGCTTTGAAGTAATATATTTTTGATGTTTTCAAATCATTTTGATGCGCTAATTTCAAAAATAATTTTTAAAAAATAAAAAAAATATTATTGGCACACTTTTCTGAGTGAAAAACACTTTGAAAAGCAACCATAACCACACTCCCAAACACCCTCTATATATATATATATATATATATATATATATATATATATATATATATATATATATATATATATATATGGGGCCCTAGTTGGAGAAATCAAGAATCTTGTCACGCTTGTCCCTTTACCTAGTCAACATAACCGGCTATCATTGAAGGAGCAAACTGAGAAGAACAGTGCTGCTGTATACCATATTATCAGTTCCAAATTTTCAATGCACACCCATACAACTCTCTTATAAAGCATAGGATAAGTCAGACCATATTAGGACACATAACTTCTGATACATAAAGGCCAAGCATATCTCATAATCTGAGTGGAAAAGATGGCCAAGTTTTGTGTGTTGTTGTGTTTTAGCCTGCTGCTGAATTTCGGGTTTCCAGCTATTGGCTCTGCAACAAAGGAAGAGATTGGGATGTATGAGCTCAAGAAAGGAAATTTCTCTGTGAAACTTACCAATTATGGCGCACATATTATCTCCCTTCTTCTCCCTGATAAATACGGTACAGTTTTTCTTCATCCATTAGTTATTTCTTGAAATTTTTTTGTTAATTCCTTATTTTGGGAACGTATGACATTGCATTTCAGGTTCAAGAAGATGAGTTCTCATGCTAAAGTTTTGTTTCTTGCTTTTGTGTTTAATTAACAAATTAAAACAGGAAAGGTAGCTGATATTGTCCTTGGCTATGATACTATCAAGGAATACAAGGTGAGATTTGTTCTTCTTTTTCTTTCTTTTCCTTGTTTTTGCTTTGGTTTTATGAAAGTATATGATTTCACATTCTTTTACAAATTGATCCACATTGTTGATTGTTCAATCTGTGTCTTCTCTTTCAAGCCAATGTGTTCTTCTGCAGGACCACGACTAGCAGGGCAAAAAAAGTTATTAAAATTCCTTTGGGTTAAAGCTAGATCAGCTAGCTGTATAATTTGTCGTACTCAAATATGTTTCTTCTCGGTAGTCTGATGAATTATTATTATTATTATAGTTCATAGTTATCACTTCAAAAAATACTTTCTCGTGTCTATTCAAACTTGTCTGATTCTTCTTACAGTGCCGGCCCCTCTTCGTCTTATCTCGTGCTGCATTTATTAAAATATCATAGGCTGATCTGATGCATGTTCATAAGAGACAACGCAGAGAATAATACCATGTGACATATATTAGATATGTATCCTCTCTTGGTTAAATTCAAAAGTCAAATCTTTATCTTGGGAACTGCATTGTTGAGTCTCAGCATGTGGTTTTTCCTTTGACTCTTCGGGATGTATTTGACTTCAACGAACAAATTAATTATATTACTTTTGGTTTTTTTTTTATTATTATTATTGTATTACTGTGATGGATTTGAACATATGCAACGAATTGTCTCTATGAAATTCTTGACTGATTCTTTTAGTATGAACAGTCATTGGATGTTAGTGGTCCAAAACATTAATTGTCAAGGAAAATAAAAAAAAAACAAAACAAAAAAGAAAAAAAAACATATGGGTACGTACGTAGCAGATTAATTTGCTGGCCCCTCGAGATATACGAGTGAAAGATGCTTTTAGGAGTGGATTTCTTAATGATGTTTTATTTACATTTAAAAGAAAATCCATATTCTCTTAAATATATCTCGAAGAAACTAATTTGTTTGTTCTTGCACTTCATCCTATGCTTTATTGCCATTGTAAAAGAACTAGTTTAAATAGTAATGCTCTAAAAGTTGTCACTTTGATTTTCTTTGTTTTCACTTCATATATATCGGATT
>Ga0325410_1005829_pt1 | contig 13580 bp, 3 predicted proteins | sample PopdelMetagenome_16_FD_206182 | JGI IMG/M metagenome (GOLD analysis project Ga0325410, IMG submission 206182) | Populus deltoides microbial communities from Bellville, Georgia, United States - Xylem-PdIQD-R3 | ecosystem: Host-associated > Plants > Phyllosphere > Stem > Wood/Secondary xylem... | reverse complement strand
CATGATTGCACGGAGTCAATATTTATTTTGCCATTTTTTTCTAATTGGAAAAAATGTATAATATGAACATGTTTTCCAGTTTTATGAATTTAAAAAAAAGTTGAGAAACTTTAATAAATAAACATGTTTTCTATTTTTTTATCCGAGAAGAAAAAATGAAAAAAGAGATGAAGATTGAGAATGAAAAAGAAAAATTAAACTATGTTACCGAACAAACCCTTGGCTTCTTTCTCTTTGTGGTGTTTTTTCTCTCTTCCGTTGGTTTAGCTACCGCTAGGTTTAAGTAAACAAAACAAACCTGCAATGATTTGAGGGGAGGACATGGTGTTGATTTTGGGTGTGGTGAATATAAATTATTATTATTATTTTGAGAAAATATACGTATCGTTGGAGCATTTGAGCTATTAGATTATGATTTTAAAGTAAAGTTTATTTGTAAATCTTATTAATTCAATTAAATGATTTATATGTATTTATAGAAATTTTTTTTTCATATGATTTTGATATTAATCATTACTAATTTTTAAGGCTGGAAGTTCCCGTTTATTTTTATTTCATAATGCATTCAGTTTTAATTAATTGGTGTTCAAGAGATTAACACCACTGGCATGACATGAAAAATCATGTCGTTGAATTTATGACTTTCATGTGAGATTACAAGAGCAGATGATTTTGAAAGTTTTTTTTATATATATAAATACATTAAAATAATTGATTTTTTTTTAAAAAATTATTTTTAATATTAGAACTAAAAATAATCAGAAAAACAATAAAAAAATATTAATTTAAAAATTAAAAAAATTAAAATTTTTTAAAATAATTTTAAAATTCAAAAACAAACGGGTGTTATTGGGAACAGTTTTCTCAAATTATAAATAATAGTTGATAAGTTGATATACAGTATGCAGGTTGGGACATAAGTTTTTCTTTGTTCTCCCTTGTATTCCATGATCCATTATGTAGGCTTGGGGCCCAATGCTTTTTAGAGGGTGTGGGCGGTGCCCAGAGATGAAAGCTGGGCCCTATGTCTCGATCTCCATGGACCACTGCCCGTGCAGATGTAATCCACTAGCTACTATAGCAGGCAGCCTATCGAGCCTTTTAGTCTTTTTCAAAACATTCTCTTTGCATTGAAATACATAAGAAGCCCAGATCACTATTTAATTATAACTTGGTTACTTCGGTTAAATAAAATTAATTAATAAATCTTGATTTGAAAAACTATATATATATATAATCCCTAGATTTCAAAAAGAAAAGTTAGAGCACAACAACTTCTTTAACGAGTCTGTGTCATTTTTTAATTAATTGTTTTATTTTTTGGAAAATAGAAGAACTAGGCAGGATGGGAAATTTTGATTAGAAAAAAAAGAGCATGTTATAAAAATTACTAAATTGAAGATGGTCAACTAGCTTATTAAGAAATAATTTATTATTCTTTTTGATAATACAACAAATAGTTAGTGAATATTAATAAACTAAATACTCTAATTTATAATTCAACAATCAGAAATATATAGAAACGAGACCTCAAGTATTTATTAAGTTATATATGTTCACAACCCTCAGAAATTTTTATAAGAGCCTTGTTGGATCATATCAGCCAGCCAGTTTTCTGTCTTTTATTTCTTCGGCAGCCAGCAGTATATTTGTTTGCGCTTCAGGTTCTATTATTTTTTTCTAAATTTAAAAAGAAATTGAGCATGAATATATTTTGACGATATTATTAAATCAAATCAAGTATTTCCATCTTCAAATCTATTAACTCAACTCCTTATCTGACTTAGATTTCGAATTAAATCACATGAGAACTGATCCAAAATGAATTATTTAATTTAATAGGTTCAAAAACAACTTGGATTACTAGTAAAAACATGAAATAACTTTCAAAAAAATATTTTAAGACGACAATTGTTTTATAAATTATTTTTATTTAATTTTAGGATAATATTAGATGCTTTTAAAATCAAGTATCAACCCTAAAAAAACATTTATTTGAAATCGTGGCAACCCTATAGAAAGTAGAAAAAAATAAACCATGAATTTTATTTCTTAACCAATCCAATATTGAATAAGAGTGAAATAAAAATAAACAGTTAGAAATTAAAGGACTAGAAACTAAAAACAAGAGCATATCATGTTTGATGGGTAAATCCACTAAACCCGTGAATTGGGTAACCCGAGTCAACATGTCAAACTCGTAAACTAGGTAATGGACTACATTGGGATTAATAACTTGGTTTTTTTTCTAAACTATTGTTTATTTAACTATATGATAACAAAAATAGACGATCACAAAATTGAGCGTCAAACCAATACTAAGAATTTTTTAAAACTATTGTCGCACGAGTGCGGCGTCACGGCGAAAATATCCACTCTCATAATGTGTTATCTGTCAGGCAAATGTTGAGAAATAAGGAATTCTTATCTCTTATCTGTGGAAAGCAGAAATGAGAGTCGTTATCTAGTATTTCCTATATTACTCCTCTTTGTTCTTTTTCTTTTTTTACTGCTCTTCACTTTCTCTCCTGTTCTGCTCACCCTGCCTTCTCCGTTATTCTCCTCTGTGTTATCTCCTCCCTCCTCTCTGTCTTGTCTTTTTCCCCCTCCATTTTCTCTCCCTATTCTCTTTTTTTCTCCTGCTTTTATAGGTTAGAGACGGCTTTGTGCCAATAACGGCTGGCTTGGTAACGATTTGCAGAGGGATGACAGCTGTGACACATGCTCCATCATTGTTGCTGCTGTAACGTCTCACGGCCAGCTGCATGAAACAGTTGCTGAAGAAGGCAATGAATAGTTGTTAAGGCAACGAAGCCGTTTTTTAATTCAAAATGAATATTTCCGATTTGGTCATTGGATGTTTTGCAATTTTGTAATCAAGCTCCCGAATAAATTGTAATTGGATCTCTTGATTTTAGCGTCTTTTTTGGTTTGGTCCTTGTGTTTTAGATTGTTTCAATTAAGTCCCTAATTGGCCATCAAACTTCAATAATTATAAAATTAAGCCCCTGATTTGACCAAATCAACTCTTCAAAATTATAATTGGATCCCAAAACTTTAATTTATTCTAATAAAAGCCTAAATTGACTTAAAAATCAATTTTTCTTGCAATCAAACCCTCCATAAATTCAATTAAATCTTAGAGAAAATTTAATTGAGTCTATAAACATCTAATTTTGGACTTTTCTTCCTCAAATTGAATTTTTCTTGTCAATAAGGCTCTCATCAGTTAAAAATATACAGTCAAATTTAAATTCTTATATTTTTGAACCTCCTCAACTAATTTCTAGCCATTTTATGGGCATTCTAGCATCATTTTCTCAATCCTATTATTTTTTGGATTCCTTCCGAATATTTTTTTATATGTATTTTTTTTAATTTTTGTGTGGGAACCAAAAAATAGGTAACAACAAATATGATAACCTTATAGAAAACAAAACAAATAAAACTCAATTCTCAATTAGTCTAATATCAAATGATGAAATTGAAAATAATAAATTTATAAAAAAAGAAAAAAGATAATCTCGCCATACATGTCAACGAGCACATAGACTTTCTAAAATTTAATAACATGTTTTTTTCAAAACTATTTTTTTAGTTATATGATAAAAAGAAAAATAAAAAATCATATAATTGATTTTGATATGTTTTTGATATTAGCCCAATGCTGAGATATTTTTATGATACTACAATAACCATATAAAAACAAATTAAAATAAATTATTTACTCTAAATCACCATAAACACATCATTCATATATATATATATGCAATCCTTTAGGCCATTTAGGCGTTGTTTAAAATTGTGTTCCAAACAGCGTTTCATGAAAATTTTTAAAAACAAATTTGCTTTAATTTTTTTTTGTATTTGTATCGTTTTGATGTACTGATATTAAAATTTTTTTTTAAAAAATATTATTTTGATGTATTTTTAAATAAAAAAATACTTAAAAAAAACAAATAATATCACACTCCCAAACACCAACTAGTTTTTTTAGACTATTTTTCTTGGTTTGAGCTATTTTTAGACTCTTTTTCAAAGGTAAACAAATTAATATTATAAGATAGTTGAAAGCTCGTGGATAGAGAGAGATTAAAAGCAGAAGTTCCTAGAACATGTGAACTCGTGAAGAACTCACATATTGATAGATGCCCATGTAAGTGAGTTCGTAGGAGCTATAGCATGTGTTGGGAACATAGGAAGGAAGGAAGGAAGGAATGACTGAAGCCAAAACCCCGTTGCCGTTGTTAATTTTAATAAATCAATGAAGATCTCAAACTTTACCAATCCCTTCTGACTCGGATCATACCTTCACATTTTAGTCTTCTCCCGATAATTTTTCTTTTTGTGTACTCTTTCTCTTGTGTGTTAAGGAAGAGGAGCAAAAATTCCTTGTTTTCTCCAAAATAATTAGACAAAAGTACATGAGATATTAATTTAAAGCTATGGTCATAATTGAGGGGGGAAAGGTTTGAACGTGACTCTACATGCTCACCCACGTTCCACTACCGCTAATCAAGGATTTCATCCTACTGTACTCTCACGCTTATGAAACAACTACTCCAACTTTATTCTACCAATACTATACATATATTTAATTCTACAAAAAATTACTTCGATTCTCTCACGATCTTTACACGATTTCATTTATACACCATATTATAATTTTTACAACACTTTAAATACTTAAACGCGTGACAAAAAAAATCAATAAAAATATAAAATAAATTATACAGTACAAAATATTGATGTAATATTTTGCCGGTTTATAATAAAGATTTCATTGGTAATTTTAATGGTGATGGAAATTATCTTCAAAAATTATCTAATCAAGTTATTCTATTTCATCAGTAATTTCATCACTGGTTTTTTCTTGACAAGTTTTTCCATCAACAAATTCATTGGAGGTAGCAATTTTTTTTATTTTTTTTTGTTATAATCCTCTAACCAACAATTGCTTAATCATAATAAAATCACACCATATCCAAAAATCATCTTAAACAAATTTCACAATTCATATAAATAGTTCACAACAATAAGATAAATATAATTTTATACACAAATATTTTTAAAACAAATGTAGATATGAATAACATGTACATTAGAATTTCTAAATTTCAAGCATTAAAATTCTAATTAAAATACAATCAAATCAACAATGTAAAGTATATATATACATGGTACATCACATTAGAGGTGCTGAAGGTGGAGGGGAAACGGGAGAAAAAGATCATAAACTAAAAAGTCTAAAAGGAGGAGGAAAAGATACCCCTAAAATTGCACTTATTTGAGCTCAATACATCATATTTTCTTGTTAGAGTTCTCCTCTTATATTTCAAATGTCAACAATCATTGTTAGGTAGGAAAAGTTTCACTAATAAACATATAATTAAAACTTCAAGAAAAATAATAAAATACATAACATCGAGCTCTTATGAGGCGCTTTGCATAGTTGATAAATAAAATCACTTCTCTAGTGTGCTTGCTTATCAAATCATGAGTTTTTTTTATTTCTATTTTGTATACTAGATCGTGAACGCTTTGTAAAATTTTTGATAAATAAAATTAAAAATAAATGAGAAGTTTCTCATGCTTGAGTGGCATGCGTCAGCTACTCCATCGCCTTTAGGTGACATGTGTGACTGACTCAAGTGGTCAAAACTATTGTTTCACCTCGTCATTAAATTCAACTCGATGTCCTCTTCCTTCTTAGGCAACACATGTATTGTTATTCTATTTGGTTTGATGCCAGTTTGATTTTCTTTTTTCATTTAATTTCTCTCTAATGCACCTTAATTTACAGTCTGCCCCTCAAAAAAATCATAGAACCCCTTTGTTTTATTTTCTCTTAATATTTAATCCATGTTCTTTTATTTGCAATTTTTTTGACAAAATTATTTCAAATTGGAAATTATTTTCAATTTCATACTCCAATTTTTTTTATTTCTCAAATTTGATCCCCATTCTTTTTATTGTTATTTTTTTTATTTCGGATGATTTATAAAATTAATGGTTTTGCTATTTCATCCTCATCCTTTTCTATCAGGATTGATCCCTTCTTTTTTATTGCTAACTTTTTTTGACAAGTTTTCTAGATTGATTTTTTTTTCTAATTTTATCCTTAAACATTAAATTAGTTTAGAGTTGAACTTCTTGATTGATCCCGTGTCTGATATTTCACGAGTTATGATTTTGAAATATTAACTCGGGTTTAAGAGATTTGTCTAGGCTTGCTTGGTTTTTAATAATATTAAATTAGGGTTTTTTTATGTTATTAAATTAACCGAACTTATTAAACCTGGTCGACTTAATGACCTATATCTCAAATTTCTTTTACTTCTTTAGAAATCATAGCATCGCCTTAACTTTGTTGTTCTTACATCCAGAAAAATTGGATTGGCTCGCGGTATTGCATCGACCACCGATATAAGTTTACTTAGCTCAGTTTTTGTTGGTCTTTATATATATATATATATATATATATATATTTGCTTTTAGCTTTTGATATTTGATTCATTATAATTTTACTTTTGAATTTGTTTTAGTGTAAATCTCTTACACTCTAAATCGCACGTTTCACAAGTCAGTCATTGTTGGTCCAAATAGATTAAATATATCATCATTTTAATTTATTTTTTAAAAAAATATATAGTACAATATGTTACCATTTAAGTATTTTAGAAATATTTAGATCATTATACATCAAAGTTTTAACTTCCTAACATTTTAATATCTTTCTTTGTTTGAAAAACAGAAACCCGATCCACGTAGTGCTGGCCAAAAAGCTAATGAGTGTATTTCTTGCTGAGGAGGGATTAAAAACAAAGGCTTTGCTAATTTAAAGCAATCTTCTAATAGTCGATTTTATATAATATTATTATACGGAGTGATATATATGTGTGTAGGTATAACTTGCTTTCATCATTGTAAGAGCCAATCACGAAGGCCGCGTCTTAGTTGGCGAATCTCATGTAATTTATGTTGGAATTTCTGACAAAACTGTATACAGCTTATATATATTCTTGCATCTGTACTATAGATCAGAGGATCTTATTTTTATAGGGTTTTTTTTCCCCTGGCATTTATATATATATATATATAATAAGCTCCTTTTTTTTAATGAGCCAAACCGAGTTCACATACTAGCCAATCTCAAAGTGGTTTTCTAGAATAAATTAAAATGTACATTCTATATATATATATATATATATATATATATATATATATATATATATATATATATATATATATATGCTAGTAGGTAATCAAGTTTCTTTGCATTTAATCTATTGACTAAAAAAATGAAGTTTTTGACTGTTTAAATTGTTAATTTGATCAAAACCCATTTGACGTGGTGGTTTAGCATCTCAAAATAAATCATGTTTAGTGTAGAAACTTGTTGATTAACGAACTAACATAATTAAAGAGCAAAATCTGGGATATTGCATTTTTGAAGTGTGCAATCTACTATAACTAAGCACGTTTAAACATATTCATCCGGAATTTTGACACCTTGTCTCTGGGATATGTGCAATGAATATAATAATATATATGTAGTAAAAGATTTCTCCAACTTCAAGCTCAAAAGCTTGATCCATTTGTCGATGTTTTGGGTATAATGTTTTCGTTTTTCTGTGATGCATGCGTGCTCGTATTCTGATCCATGGAAAATTAAGGTTAGTTATTCTATTATTAAAAGAGGGTCAATATGTGTATATAGTTACAAAGCTGTTGATGATCAATATCAATAATAATAATAATAATAATAATAATAATAATAATAATAATAATAAAGATATAAAAAGTAGTGGTTGTCGCATTGCCATCATAGATGATCCTATGAGACAACAAAGAATTATACCTTTTCTTTTTCATGATTCATGGGCGTCACTAAGATAACTAGTTAGATAATCGTCAATATATATTATGTTAACCTACTACAATAATGTTTTTCATAATGATCACAAATTTAAATTTCCCATCAGAGATTCGTTTAGATATGGTCTTAACATACTGTAAATCACTCGAAGAGTTCTATATAGGTAAAACACTCTGGCATTCGTCGTATCAAGACTCTCTCACTCGCCCTTATTTTCTTCTTCTTTCTAGCTAAGTATGGTTGTGTGTCCTTATCGTTTAAGCTGTACATGCCATGAATAAGTCATATGTAAGTGTTTCTATTCGTCACAAATCATGTGTTTTAGTATAAAAACATTATACTTTGAAAAAAAAACGAGAATCAAGATAAATTATGCTTCATTAATTGGAGATAAGAGAAATCGAGCAAGAATATAAGCGTTAATCAACATCCCAACTAAACAAAATTAAAATGGTCAAAAAACCTTATCTTAATCAATTATTAACACCATTTTCGTCAACATAAAAAATACAAACTAGCCTAACCATACGAAATAAGGATCAGTTAGTCGCATATTTCAGTCGAGATTCTAAGTTGACTCGTTGAATTTTGGATAAACTAAATATTCATGATTTAATATTATGTAATTACATCAAAGATAAAGCTTTTGTTAATTGAGGATTAATGTGTTTACTTTGCGTCTTAAAAGATATGTCATGTGACACCACACTGCACTAGCTAGCTAAGCCTAGCTAGGATGCCAAAGTTCTTGATCTTCACTATGGTGTCAATTATCCGGTGCCTTATTATAAGGCCATAATTTAATGCCAATTCTCGAATTTGTTTGTCCGTTTCAAACACCGTAGATGTGAGGCCAAAATTAATTCGCTTGATTGGCTCTTTGATCAACTTATTTTTTATTATTGTTGCTTAATCAATACTCCTCTTAATTAATTTGAGATGATAGGTTTGATAATTAGTCATTCATTGTTGTTTTGTATGATAAAGTTAGGCTCAAATTAGCCATATATTTGCTCGTGGGGTCATCAACAAACCTGCAAATCAATAGAAGAAGACGATCATTTTATCACATAACTAGCCAAAACCCTTTTGTTTGTGACCCCCTACCTACTCACACACGTTATTTATACATTTAAAAGCATCCTGTTTCAAAATATAATGCAATATTGATCTTCAAATGCTGTCATAAAGTATTTTTATACCCTCCAAAAATTAAAAATTAAAATAATTAAAAAGGCTTTATGGTATAATCATGATTGACTGTGTTGTTATCTATTTTAAAACCTCACAAACAAAACAAAAATAGGAAAAATAAAAAATAAAAAATAAAAAAAAATATTGGAAGAAAATCAAAAAAATATATCAGTGAAAAGAGTATACCAGAATACCTAGAAAATTATTGAAGCTAGTTGAGGAAAATCAAATATACAAGATTGAAAAATTTGACAGTTTTTTTTTCAACTAATGGAGGTCCTATTGGCAAAGAAAAATCAATTTGAGGAGGAAAAATCAAAATTGGATGTTTAAAGACTCAATTACAATTTTTAAAGGTTTATTTGAATTTATTGAGAGTTTAATTACAAGAAAAAATTATTTTTAAGATCAATTTAGACTTTAACTGGAAAAATTAAAGTACGAGGGTTGAATTATAATTTTTAGAGTTAATTTGGTCAAATCATGAGCTTAATTACATAAATATTGAAGTATGATAGGCAATTAAGGACTTGATAGAAGAAATCTAAAACCATGGACCAAATTGGAAAGGCACGTGAATATAGAGGCTAAAATGACCAAATCAGGGCTAAATTAAAAAAATTATTAAATTAAAAAAATTAGAAATTTTTTAGTCAATTGAGGGTCAGAATGCATAAATTCAGAACCAATGACCAAAAGAAAAAAAAAGAGCCAACTTAGGGGCTGGCAATTGAGTTTGATAGGGTGAAATTGTATAAAATTAAAAGATTAAAAGCAATTATAAATGCAATTAAAAGAAATTGAAAGAATAGAAGTTCAATTAAAATTTACCAATCCTAAATCAATTACCCTCAACGACACATCATTTAGACTTAAAGAAGAGAATATATATGACACGTTGTTCGGTCGATTGACCTCTATCTTTAACAGTTCTTACTGATCGAGTTGCCAACTTTAAAAACATGAATATGAATCTATAGACCTCTAAATTGAGAGCAAGGTTGGATTCAAATGAAAAGTGTGCATCCGGTCTCAGTCGATGATGACATCAGAATTGCTCCGATAAGACCTCGAAAATGGGCAACCCAGTCGGTCCTGATAGTGCAACTATTACGCAAAAATTGACCTATTTTTCATGTGTTCACACACAAAACCTTCTTAATGGGTCCTTATCAAGGGTTTACAACACTTCTCTCAAGATCAAGAGATTAAAAATGGATTCAAAACCTCTTAGAACTCTAGCAAAACCCTATAAATACGGGTTTAGAGAAAAGGGGGAGAAAAAAAGAAGAAAGAAAGAGTAATTGTTTTAGGTATACTTTTCTGATCAAAAAGTAAGTTGTTAGTGACTTGCTTTTTTGTTTTATATTTATTTTTATAAGTAGAGAGACGTGGTTTGAATGCTTAACAAATAATATTGTATTCACCTCTTTGTCGCTTTGATTTTTATTTAATGAAGTTATTTTGAAGTTTTTTTTTTTTTATGTTTTTGAAATATTAAAGTTGTTGTTTAAGTTGGATATATATATATATATATATATATATATATATATATATGTAATGTTGTTTTAGTCTTTATTTAACTTAAGTAATGCATGTTAAAGTAAGATTGTTTATCCTTAGCTTGTTAAGCCTATTCATGCACAAAATGAGTTTAGAAAACCAATTTTGAATCCATGTTGCATGAACATGTCGGCTTTTTTAGGTTGTAAGTTTTTGGATTTAATATCCTTAGCTTGTTAAGCCTATTCATGCACAAAATGGGTTTAGAAAACCAATTTTGAATCCATGTTGCATGAACATGTAGGCTTTTTTAAGTTGTAAGTTTTTGGATTTAATATTTCATGCTTGATTTTATTGTTTTGATATTTTTTGTTAGTTTTTTGGAATAAAACATGTTTGTGTATAATATTGTGATTTGTTAGGATAAAGAAAGCTCATTTTTGGGCATGGTAGTGGCTACCTCATAACTGTATTTTTTCTAGGTTTTTAGGCAATGTTCTTCATGCTCTTGAGAAGAACATTGTCTTAAACCCTTGATTTGGACCAATTCCGATCAATTTCTTTTTACATAACCCTTTATTTTCATCAATAACACCTTTTTTACAGTTTTTAATCCTAGAGTTTTGGGTTTGAACCGAAACTTATTTTGACAAATCGTGATGTTTAAGTGAAAATTAAAGTAATTGGATGCTAGATTATTGATCCTTGCATGAATTCCAACATGCATACGTCTTCGTTTAACAAAATATGGTCTGATTTGGAACCCAGGTTGCTGGTTAGATTTGATCAAAAAGAAAGCACATACATGTTAAAGATCATGCAATGATAAATAATCTAGCATCCATTCACTCGTTTATCACTAAAACATCATAATGTTTTGTCAAAATGGATTTCGGTGCAAAACTAAAATCCTAGGATTAAAACTTATCAAGAACATGTTATTAATGCAAATAAACATTGGATTATCTACTAATCATGCATAAAGAAGGTGTATGTGCAAAGAAATGGACCAAACATGGTCCAAATCAAGAGGCTAAAGTAATATTCTTTCCTAGAACACGAAGAACATGCCTAGGAAACCCAAAAAACTCCGGCTAATGCAACCTCAGCCAAACCTATAAAATGACATTTTGGACTTCTAAACATCTCTTTTTATCCCAATAAGTCACAATATCATACATAAACATGTTGGCTAATAGGACCTTCATTAGTTGAAAATACACTATCAAATTTTTCAATCTTGTATATTTTGATCTTTGTCAACCAGTTTTTGACAATTTCTTGGGCGTTCTGATATATTCTTCTCACGGATATATATTTTTTATTTTCTTCTAATTTTTTTTTTGTTTATGCGGGGTCCTAAAATAGGTAAAAACAACCAGTATTATTATTATTATTATTATTATTATTATTATTTGAGAAAGAATTAAAAAGTATTGTAGCAAATGTGTGATTAACAACTGTGTATTAGAATAGTAAAATTATCCCTTTATCCTTGAAAAAAGAAGAAGGTATAACTGGCTTTCGGATGGCGAAGTATTGTAGCAATCGATGTGATTCACTGTGTATTAACGATGTGAGTAGTATTAATAGGCAAAAAAAACAGCTAATTAAGAAATTAATCTACGGGGATCGAAGTACCTAATTAGCGATGTGTATATTTAGCTCGATAATGCCCATTGAGATTCCATCGTACCAGTGACAATCTTTCCATGAATTATTTCTCTAAGTTTTCCAATGCCTAGATATTCATGATTCTTTATCTGTCCATCATGCATTCATCAAACTCATCTTCTTATGGACATGATCATAATTTCCTTATACACTGTAAGCCAATGTTCAAAACAGTTCGTATGCAAATCATATATTTTCTAGAGGTCATCTTTTTTTCTCACAGAGCACAACAAATCTTAGGTATATGATACTGATCTATAACGCATAAAGATGTACATATAAAAACTGCTCGAGCACTAAGAACAGCAAGCACGAGAATTCATATGCATACCTGCAACTCACCTAATCATATTAGGTGGCACAGAGGCTGATGCTTGAGGCTTTGATTGTATAAGATATGTATAATCATCATGTCAACGTTGTGTTAGGTGATGATCTAGAAAGACAAATCTTAGGTTTATTGTAATCAAATTCAAGATCATGTTATGTGATTTGATTGTTCTGTTTGAAGGAAACCGTTTTGACAGTTTTCTCTTTATCATTTTCATTTTTGTTGCAGATTAGCTGCCGGATTACGTGCATGCTTACCCTTCTTTCTACGCGTGTTGCTGCTTGTGGCTTAAACCGTTCAAGCTCTCTTTCTCTCTGCCCTTTTTTTTTATTTATGATTTTTTTTCCTGCTATACTAGGATTTGGTAACTAAGTTGTATTTAATTTCATTCAAATTTTGATTTAAAAAAAATATAAAAGCAATATTTTATTATTTATATATATCTACTCAAATGTAAATGATGTAGCAGTCTAGAAAATAATAGGAAAGTATTGTGTATATATGTGTTATGAAATTTATGTAAATGATTTAAAACTAAAAAAAATTAAAAGATTATAACAACACGTCGAACATAAATCCCAAGAGTCACGTAAAACTAAAAAGATTTTTGTACAAGATTGACGGCAGCAGACTTGACAATGTATATGCCAGAATATTCCATATTCCTTAAAATTACAGAAATGACCTCATACAAATCTTTAATTAATTCTAATCCCGGCCAGATATACTGAAAAGGCCACAGGAATAAGATCTCACCGCCAAAGAGCACCGAGATGACGAGAGCTTTCCAAACGGTAATGCTGCGGCACGAAATTAAGTGCACATTCAAATTAAATTTAAATTCAAATTCAAATTTCAGTTTTTTTTCCTTTAATCAAATATAGAGTTAATCCTTGATATGAAATTGATCATATAGTATTATAGTTAACGATATGATAAAACATTGAATGACATAAGATAACTGTTGTGTGCAAGATTTATAACCTGTGGTTTAATTGT
>Ga0325410_1005828_pt1 | contig 13583 bp, 6 predicted proteins | sample PopdelMetagenome_16_FD_206182 | JGI IMG/M metagenome (GOLD analysis project Ga0325410, IMG submission 206182) | Populus deltoides microbial communities from Bellville, Georgia, United States - Xylem-PdIQD-R3 | ecosystem: Host-associated > Plants > Phyllosphere > Stem > Wood/Secondary xylem... | reverse complement strand
GAACTGGTGTTTCTTCGAAAACATATTTGTCTGTCATTTTGTATCAGTGCGTTGGCTTGGGATGGTTAGGTCATTGAGGAGAAATAGCACTAATCATTACCATGATTAGGCATCTCCCAATCTTTGCTACTTAATTTATTTTTATGTTTTAAAAATATTTTAAAAAATTTAATTTTTTTTATTTTTTTATACATTTTAAATTATTATGATATACTCATCATCATAAATAAATTTAAAAAATAAAAAAAATATTATTTCAATATATTTTTAAGTTAAAAATAATCATTACCACGATAATAAATAAAATCTAATTTGTTGATAATATTTTTATTAAAATAATATTATTTCATATAATTTTATTAAATTTAAACCGATTTAACTGAATCTAGTTAAATCGTGGACTAATTCATTTAATTATTTAAGATTAACCGGTTTATATTATTAAAACTAATTTAAATTAAAATCCAATTACAATCAAGCTTTGGTTGTGAGTTTTTCAAATAAACCGGCATTAATAAATATGTTTTCTTCATCATTTACTAAGCAGGAGTTAAAAAAAATCAAACTTCAGCCCGGTTTCTTCAGGTTCATGATCATGGTCGTCCGGTCAAAACCACTTTGCTAACGAAATCTTAGATAACTTGATCATCTAAGATTTCTGAACTCCGAAGCAACTGGATGTACAGCTAAATTGAAGAAAATACATGCCACCATTCACTAAAATATTTAATTGTTTGAGCACATAGCAAGTTTCCTTTGTCACAAGTTAGGAACTTCAGAAGTTGAAGCGTGACAAGGCAACGACTCATCTTACTCGGCGGCCAGCTTGTAATCCATGATCATGCATGGTCTGCGGCAATTTTATATATAGTAAATGGGAAAGTAGGAAAAAATAAACGTGATTATTTTCAATTGCAATTGATGAGAGAGTTAGGGTTCAAAGTTTACAGATTCATCTCTGATAATTGAAATGATGATTCATCTAAGCCTAACAAAGCTTCATGCCTTCTCTTCCGTTTTAGTTTATGACAAGCATTCATATTTGAATTAGCTTGTTTAAAAACCTGATTTACAATACAGTAAATATGGAAAATTTTGCTCCCTGTTAGTGTTGTTAAATTTGGACTCTTTATCTGGAAAGACTAAGTAGGCTATGCTAATATCCATACAATGACCATACAAAGATGAGCATGTAGCAGTCCCCTCCAGCAGAAAATTTTGTCTTGTCTCCACGTCGTTTCATAAATGCTGAGCTCTCCAATCAACTGCAAAATTTACATCACTGTCATCGTCGCTGGATGAATCTTCATGGCTAGACTCTTTGCTAGCAACCTCAGAACCTTTGCTGCGTTCGGACGCCCTGGCAGCCATTAACTCCATTTTCTTTTTTTTCAACAATTCAACTCTTTCTCTGTATGCCCTGGTAAAATAGAGATAAAAAAAAAAATGAATGCAGAAGCAGGAATAATTAGCAACCAAACTTAACAACGATGTAATTGAGGACAGAATAAAATGAATTTTGGCCAAAATGAGCTTACTTCTGCTCCAATGTTTCAGCTTCTTCGATAGTTTCAGCTGCATCAACCTGAAGTTACAATGTAACATATTAAGGACTTGAGCTTCTTGTGTTGGCAAGTGTCTAAAAGGAAAATAGAACTAATTCTAAAATGATTGGTATTAAGATAGATAAGCCCAGACCTCCTCTTCTTCCAAGCGGTCATCCACTTCTCGCAGGTCTCCTTGGATCAGCTTTTCAAATTCCTTGTACTCATCACTAACCAGAATTTAACATAAATACAAGGGTACGTTGCATCCCAAAATAATATAAAAATATAATGGAAAGAATATCAATAACACATTGAAGAGCTATAAGAGGAAACATAGCATGCAGCAAGTTCAGAAGGAAGATGCAAGATACTGGAAACTGTAAGGCATCTCAAAATATATATCTACACAAAAACTTCTAATGTACTACAGAATTCCATGAGAGGTACTATTGCAAAGAAAAAAAAGGAAGAAAAGGCACCCTCCAAGAAACACACATACAGTCATCTGGTTTGCATACTCCTCTTAGAAGACCAGAAGGTCAAGACTGAGAATGAGTGGGGTAACAGAGAGTTCATCATGTAGGATATAAAAACTGATCACTGTTTGAGAATGTCAAAAATTTATGTACACTCATGATATCGAGACTCAGCAGTTCGGTTTAACTAGCAGTTAAAGATTTCAAATCTGCACTGCATAAACAGACACCAAGAAAACTACGTTTTGAAAACAATAGTTTCATTAGTTCCCATTGGTTCTTAACATCCATTCTCATTCTTCTTCATATTTTGCATGTGACTAGTTTCTTTGTGTTCACTATAAAATGGAAAATTTTGTGCTTTTTCTCTCTCTCACCGTCAACTGAATATGCCTATAGTAAACTTGATATTCAGGAATCAGAAGAAATAGATCGCAATGAAGAAGGGACCCATTTAACATCAGTCTAAAGAAACTAGGATTGCCACAAATAAGATACAATATTAGACAACTTACTTGACATCTGGCTTAACAGGCTTAATACCACGAGCACGTAAATCAGCTTCCTTGTTATCAAAGAAGCCTTCAGGAAGAGCTCCTTGTCCTTGCTTGGCTTGTGAGTCAGAAATTTCAGTGGGTGTGGGTGTGGGTGTGTTTGTAATCCCCCGAGCATCCTCAGTATTTTTTGTCTGCAGATGATTACCACTGGGCAATCCACCAGTCTCATCTTCCAAGAGAGACCGTGTCGCCTTAGTTTGAATAGAACCGGCTGGCTTTAAAGATGAATCTAGCTCAGATGGCTTGACAGCATCTGCACCTAAATGCAATATTTTAGTCATAAAGTTCATACTCATCCAACAGCTAGTGCCAAATACTTTTAAGGACAACACATTGAACATGTTGCTGAGAATGACAGAAGCACAGGTTCTATGCAAACATGGAAACAACAATAACATGATGAAAACTAGCATAGACAAAGAAGGGAAACGGGGAACAAAAGTTTCTATTTTAGGTTAATGACTTCATCAGCTAAAGCAATTAGAGGGTGCTACTGCAACTAAAATTACTGTATATGAAGAGCCCAAAAAATGAAATTTGCATGGATAGCATTATGCGAGTGATTTATCATGTGGTAGGTTGAAGGTTATCTTCATGTGTAAAATCTTTATCAATTTTTAGACTGAAGTTTAATGATCAACTACTGCATGCAAGGGGAAAAAAAAGGTTGAAGAGGGGATTGTTAAAACAGGCAAAGGGAGCAGGTGTAGTCAGGAGGGAAAACATCATGTCTTTGGGGGAGTTATGTGGTGGAAGAGAGGAATGAGGGCATGGTTACAATCTATAATGCATAAGATAAAATTTAAGTGCCTAAAAGGTGGCAGGAAATTAAGGAAAGGGGTAGTAATGGAAACAGATTTGTAGATATCAACACATGATGCAGGAGGAAAATGTTAAAAGAGCCTATGTAATTTCGCCTGGAATTCCTAGGAAATGACAGCTAGGAAACAAATATCAGACCTTCACAAAGACCTCAGTTGCATCTGAAATGTAAATATGGCTCTCATTCATTTAAAGTTGCAGGGCCATTTAACAATGACGCTGTTTGAAGTAAGATGCGATACTTTACAAAACTATGTCAATATTGCTTCTCAATAAAATTCAAAAAGATATTTTCTATCGTACCACTATTCTCATCATTAAACTAAAGCATCGTTTTTCTTTATTTCTATTTTCAAAAATAAATTAAAGCATATCCATGACATAATGGCCACTTGATTTATTTATTTATTTTTTTTGCCTAAGGAATTTAAATGAACCAAAAAAAGAAAAAAATGTACTATTGTACCAGTTTTTTGTCTCTTTGCCTCTTTATTATCAAAAAAATCTGGAGGAAGTGCCGACTGAGGTCTGGGCAATTGTGTCAATGACTCGGATTTTGCAACTTGTAGCTGAGCATTATCTGCATGTTTGGATCCAGTTGACACTGCAGAGGGTTCAGATTTTGCATTGTTAACATTCTTTAATCGAGCTGCATTCGCTTTAATGTTATTTATTGCCTGTCCAAAATAACCCAACAGTTAATGTATGGTCAGTCTGGAAACACAGAAAAATGAAACACATGTGATTCGAAATGCATCCTCAAGCAGGAATGGTAGCTATATACCTTGGAGCAGAATGCAATACATATATAGAAGTATTTGCTGAAGTATTTCTATCACTATTACCTTGAAATTTCTATTGGCAAATTTCCCAATTAGAATGAAATAACGCTCTAGTGCCAGAGTTACTTATTTCACATTGCTATTGAGATGGCTTAAGTTGAAGTTCAACTACAACCAAGACACATTTTCAGGAGTTTTCAAGCTTCTAACTAAAGAGCACAGGATCATGTTCAATTGTCGAAGATCTTTTACCTAGCAGAAGATTCTCACTATAAAGCAGGAGGTATCCCAAATTTATTATGTCTATAATTATGGCTAATTTCCCAACAGTGTTATCCAAAAATCATTTGTAACAGAAAAGGGGATTGAGATATCTCTATATTACCTCAATATGTTTACGAGAAGCTTGGTGAGCATCCCACTGGAATTCAGATTTCAAAACAACATCGCAAACCCTACAAACTGGTTGATCCAATTCATTGTACCTGTATATTGTACAAGAAAGAAATATAGGTAAAAACTTCATTCTGTTAAGTAAACAAAAGAGAGTATAAATAAAAAGATTTTTTTTAAAAAAAAATAAACAATGTGCATCTGAAAGTCTCAATTCTCAGAGACAAATAACCAAAACATCATAACACAAAAAGCATAATGCTGAAATTATAAATCACAAGTGAATCTCCACTGTTTCTCCATCATATCCACCGAAAAGCCAACTACCATTTCTCCATAATACACCAAAGCGCAATGTCAATCACAACTAAAACCGACATCACCACACTTGTACAAAAAAAGTTCATCTTTTTTATATACTCACATAACCCACGATTTCGTTACATCAGCATAAACATCAAATAACACCATTTTGTTTTTCATTTGATCAAAACCCTCACTTGAAAATGACTCAAAAAAGTAAAACAAGGTAACCCATGTATTCCGTCAACCTCATTTTGCAGTCTTTTTGACTTCAACAACTACTTCAGCAACACCAACCCATCAAACCCACCATCCAAAAATATAAACAGAAACCAGAGAAAGAATCATAATATCAAAACGGGTTTCTTAGAAACTGCTGAAATTCTAGCTTAAAACACTAACCCCCCATGCTTAGATACTATTATTTGCTACATTCAAACTCTACATGGAATCAATTAAAGAAATTTCAAAATAGGGTGTACCTAACAAGAGGAGAATCGATTTTCTTCTCTTTCCTTTGGGCGTTAAGTTTGGATCGAAACAGTGCCTTTTTCTTCGCTGCGTCCATTGGAAAATCGGGCTGGCGTCTTCTTCTTCTTCTTCTTCTTCTTGTTCCTCTCGTCCTCTCTTCTTTGCTCGGACAAAGATTCTCTCCTTTTGTTCTTCTTAATTTTTATTTTGTGGATTAAGATATCGGAATTTTTTGAGAATTTTAAATTTTTTATAAACATGGCAATTTTTTTTTGAATGGGTAATGGGCCCAAATAACTTCAGCGGGGGGAGGTGGTTAAAATCCAGAAAATTGGGATGATAATGTGGCCGAATTTGAATAAACCAGGCCCATTTAGAAACCATCTAAATAACTGCCATGGTTTAAAAAAAAATACGCCAGTTTTGATTTTTTTTATATATTAAAAAAGTCAGATGAAATTATATAAAGTAAATTCTCAGAAGATTTAGGTCACTAAGAGCTTGTTTTTTTTAAGAAAAAAAAGTGTTTTTAAAGAAATTTTGTTTTTTTTTAAAAAATTAACTCACCATGTTTGAGCCAGATTTAATAACATTGCTATCAGTACTCAAGTAATGCTTCTTATTATACAAATCTGTAATGAGTGATGACAGGGATAGGAAGCGAAGCAGGTAATGAGACAGCACAGGGCAGAGGAACAAGATGCTGCTATCCTTGGGTTTGAATCCCAATCATTTCATTTTCGGTTGCAATTTTTAGCACTGGTTTGTGAGATTTTTATGCGTATAGCAAGGAAGAATAAGTTTACTTTGCATTTATACCCTCGTCACGATGTGATTTAGCAAATATTTTTCGAGGGAAGAAGAAAAATCAATACAAGAAGAACCATTTATATATTGGGGCTAAAATGCATTGGAGACACCGAGTATATCAAGAGACTAGAATGCTCGTTCCGGCCAATTCAACATTTATTCAACCAGAAACAGTTCTACAACTTTGCAAAAGTAAGTACAGACTGACAAGAGATGGATCAATCACAGAATAACGACTCAGAAACCACCACGAAGGCGGAGGACAAGGTGCAATGTGGACTCCTTTTGGATATTGTAGTCTGCCAGGGTACGTCCATCTTCCAACTGCTTACCAGCAAAGATCAACCTCTGCTGGTCTGGTGGGATCCCCTCCTTGTCTTGGATCTTTGCCTTCACGTTATCAATGGTATCGGAGCTTTCCACCTCGAGAGTAATGGTCTTTCCTGTCAATGTCTTGACAAAAATCTGCATCCCACCACGCAGACGGAGCACCAAATGCAGAGTCGATTCCTTCTGAATATTGTAGTCTGCAAGGGTGCGACCATCCTCCAGCTGTTTTCCAGCAAAAATCAACCTTTGCTGGTCCGGTGGGATCCCTTCCTTATCTTGGATCTTTGTCTTGACGTTATCAATAGTATCCGAGCTCTCCACCTCCAAGGTGATAGTTTTTCCAGTGAGGGTTTTCACAAAAATCTGCATCCCACCACGCAGTCGGAGTACCAAGTGCAGAGTTGATTCCTTCTGGATATTATAGTCTGCAAGGGTGCGACCATCTTCAAGTTGTTTCCCAGCAAAGATGAGCCTCTGCTGATCTGGTGGAATTCCCTCCTTATCTTGGATCTTTGTCTTTACATTATCAATGGTATCTGAGCTTTCCACCTCCAAAGTAATTGTCTTTCCTGTCAAGGTCTTGACAAAAATCTGCATCCCACCGCGCAGACGGAGCACCAAATGCAGAGTAGATTCCTTCTGAATATTATAGTCAGCAAGGGTCCTTCCATCTTCAAGCTGTTTGCCAGCAAAGATAAGCCTTTGCTGATCCGGTGGGATCCCTTCCTTGTCCTGGATCTTGGTCTTCACATTGTCAATTGTGTCAGAACTCTCAACCTCCAAAGTGATAGTCTTGCCAGTAAGAGTCTTCACAAAGATCTGCATCTGTTACACCCAAAGAAAAAAATCATGAGTACCTCTGTAATTCAAGATCAAAAGATTTAAGAAAAAAATTAAACTATAACAAAAACGCTGAAAAGATTAAGCAAAAGAAATCTAAATAGACCCTCATCAAGCAAGAACTTCGAAAACCCTAAAATGATAAACTTAAAGAAATCAAAACAGACCCTAAACAAGCAACAATTTAAAAAAAAACCTAAAAAGATTAAGAAAAAGAAATCAAAACAGATTCTAATCAAGCAAGAACTTAAAAAACTCTAACAAGATTAAGCAAAAGAAATCATCCTAATCCCCAAATTCAAGTGAACAAAATCTTTTAAATGTTCTTTTTTTCAAGATATAAAACAAAGACAGATCAAACTTCTATCATTAATACACACTAATCTTAGGACTGTCTTCGACTAATCCAAATTAACCAACTTGTAAAGAAAATTATTAGCACCTCCATAGATTGCACAATCCAGCATCAAAACAGAGCAATTATAAAGAACAAATCCTCTTCAAATAAAAACAAAAACAGAAGAAATACAGAATTTCTTGATGCTTAAACCCAATCAAGCCAATTCGATTAATCAATCAACCAAAAGGCAAGCATAGGTGAATTCTCTGTTAATACAGATTTTGACAGATAAATCAAAAAACCAAAGAGGTTAATTAAAGAGAATAGAGAGAATAATTAGGAAACGAAAGGTGTTCAAGAAGAAATTACCTTAGCAAAATAAGAAAAATGAAACAAAGCTTGAGAGAGAGAGATTTATCAACGAAATCACGAGTGAGAGGAGTTGGATGGGAGTTGGGTATTTATAAGACGTGGTGAAGGTTTCTCAAAGCGGTGCGGTGGGCTTTAATTAATTTGACTTGCTCGCAACGATGGGTCCAGATTCTTCTCGTGTTTTACGAGGTATTTATAGAATGTGGTGAAGGTATCTGAAAGCTGTGCTGTGCCGAATTAAAATTTGACTTGCACGCCACGATGGGTCTAGATTCTTCTCATGTTCTACGGGATTTGATTAAACGTGTTTCACCGTGGTTTTAAGTGACTTTCAAATTATTTTTTATTTCAAAACATATAAAATTATTTTTAATTGTTTTTTTGTTTTACCATGTTAATATTAAAAATAAAAAAATATTTTTTTAATATATTTTTTAATAAAAACAATTAAAAAAACATTTTGTATACACATTAGAAGAATTAACTTATGAGTTGAAGGATTATGTTCTCTATGAATACTCTATTTTAAATATTATTTATTAAAATAGTATTTTTATCATTTTTTCTTTCCTATTTAAAAATATTAAACTTGCTATTAGGTATAGTTTTAAAGTCCAGTGATCGGGTCACGGGTCAAATGGGTTGACCCGGGTCAACCCAAAAAAAAAACCACATATATAAAACACCTAACTAGTTACAAATTTACAATGCAACACTAACATAAACCAAATTTAAATTTTAAACCAACAACATAAATTTAATTCAATATCCAAAACACAAACCAAATATAAATTCTAAAATATTTTAAACAAAACATTCAACAACATAAATTAAATTTTAAAATATTTTAAACAAAACATCCAACAACATAAATTCTAAATCAACAACACATTCACTTTTGTTGAATGAACACATTAAGTTCTTCTGTGTCTATGGCAGTAAAATTTGGATCAAATGTCGATGGAAATGAGTCAATCTTGTCAACACCTAATAAATCATCAGCATGCTCCTTTGAAACTTCATCATCACAATCATCTTCAATCTCATTAACATTTATGACATCTACATTTCAAACATAATTAACAAATAAATATTATGTGTTAAACAATACTTTATTTTAAATAATATTTATCACTAAATAATCAATCATTAATTACCATCATCTAAAGTATCTTGTATGGTCATAGTTGATAGAGCTTGGTGAAAACTCTCTACTTCTTCCGTTGTCAAGATTGATGGGTCATCTTCGACTACCAAATTTTCAATGTCAAAAATTTTCTCAACATTAATTGGATCATAATTTCTTCCTTTCCAATAATTCCTATATATTAAAAGTGAAGGTAAACACAATATAAGTATTAATAATGCTACTAAACAAGATAAAATAATATTTAAGGAATTAGAGAAAAGAAAAATACTTTTGCTTCAATCTTAGATTGCAGTAGACGTAAACAAGGTCATTAAGCCTTTGGTGCTCCAATCTATTTCTCTTCTTGGAATGAATATGTTCAAACATACTCCAATTTCTCTCACATCCCGAAGAACTACAAGTTTGACTTAACACTCGTATAGCCAATTGTTGTAGATTTAGAGCGCTGGTTCCATATGTCATCCACCATTCATCTATACAAAAAAATAATAAGTAATGTAAAACTATGTCAATTGTGAAAGACTATGTCAAATAATATTTTTAAATATAAAAATTATATACCTGGAGGCATAAGGGTGCGATTATTTATTGCAGACACTCGGCCAAAGTCATGTTCAGCATTCCTAAAAAACTTCATCTCACTTGTAATCTTACTTTGCAATGGTAGATTTCCATGTGCATACTTCTCAAGAACATCTAGAAGTCCAGAAATGGTGTTCATATGTTTATCCATTATATTTGCATCATATTGAAATCGAGGATTCAACCAAAATGCCGCTGCAAAAAGATTTCTATAAAATTGTCCATCCCACCGATTATTGATAATGTCTATGAAAGGTTTCACCCTAGGCTTTCTCTTTTGAAATCTCCTCATCATTTCTTCTTTTGCATGATGAATAGCATCATACAAATATCCCATCGAAGGTCTATCATCACCATCAACCAATCGTAGAACTCGAACTAAAGGTTCACTCATTCGCACAACTATTACACATTCTTCCCAAAACAAAGAGTCTAGCACACTGTCAACAAACTTTTTTCCTTTGATATCTTTAGCATAAGCAGATGAGACCCATTCCCTAGATGTCACCATAGCTCTCAACTCATCTTTATGAGCTAAAATGCTTTGCAATGCAATGAAATTGGTGGCAAAACGAGTAGGAGCTGGACGAAGTATTTCTTTTCCTCTAGTGAACTTCCTCATCAAATACAATGGATAACAATGATTATAAATGTACTTTGTGATACCAGAAGCATGCTCAACAACACAACAAACTGACTGCAATTTACCAATGTCCTGGAGTATGAGGTTGATGCAATGAGCAGCACAAGGAGACCACAATATTGAAGGAAATTCTTCCATCAATAACCTGCCAGCAGCAACATAATTTGCAGCATTATCAGTCACCATATGCACAATGTTTTCTACCCCAACATATAAAACAACCTCTCTAAACAACTGATACAACAATCTAGCAGTCTTTGAGACATCTGATACATCCACGGTTTTCAAAAAAACTGTTCCTTTAGGATAATATACTAAGAAGTCAACTTCTCCTTCAGCTCCAGTTAAGTGTTGCTTAAATCGATTAATGCCACCACCCGCAAATACTTTAGCACAATATAAACATACTAATTTAGTTTTTTTACATCCAACATTAAGTTCAGGAGCTTCTCTACAATGACCCCATGCCAAATCTGTTCTTCCTCTACTACTACTTGACATGGAAATTGAAGGTTGAGATGATTGGGCCGTTGAAGGATCACTACTTGGAGTACTACCATCATGTGAAGACATTTTAAGGACCTGGCATAATTTATAAGATATCATTGGAAAATTCTTTCAACGAGATTACTAATTACTACCATAATTAAAGTTTCAATTCATTTCTATAACAAAATTCTGATTTCATGCTACTGCAAACAATACTTCATCCTGTCTTATCTTAGAACTCAACAAGTTCAATTCAACAATAACTAATAACTAATTCTCACAAATTCAGTTAAACGGCCAACCATTATATCAACATCACATAAAACTGAAATGGCCAACACCATTCATAAAATCAATATATCAACATCACGGAAGTAGAAGCAGAAGCAGAAGCTGAAGCAAACGAACAGTCAACCAATATCAACTTAAGCAGAAGTAAACGAACAGGGACAGCCAAAAATTAACAACAATATTCACAGCTACTTGCAGAATATTCACAGCTACAAAAATTAAAGAACGAAATATTCACATTTCAGTTTTCACAATCCAGTACTGTCGAAAAAACAAAATAATAATCTAAAACGAAAATGGAAAGAAACTAAGATAGAACCACTAACTATAAAGATAAAGGAGGTAACTGTAAAGGTCTCCGACCGAGGCTTTGAAATCGCAAAAAAATAAAAGAACAGAGAAAACGAGATACATACCTGTGGGAAGAATCGTTGGGTCAATCGATGAGAAGAATTGATGGGTCAACAGAGGGAAGAACCGATGCCACTGTTATACTCTCCTGCAAGTTCAACCAAGAGGAAAGAAGATGAAACAGAGGACAGCGAAAGGCGAAAGAAGAAAGAAACCAGTAAAAACTCATCTAACCTTATGCTCAGAATTGAAACGGCGATCAAGGATTCAAGAGTCTTCTGCTCATCTGCTCTTCTTCGCGACTAAGAGTGAAATGGGTTTGAAAATTTCTTGAAATTAATTAGGTCTTCTTCTCACTTCTGCAGTTCGGTGCTCTGTAAATTGCAATGCTTTCGTCCCTCTGCTGTTGTCGTTTTGGCTTTTTAATTGTAAAGGCCAAAACGACGTTGTTTCGGGCATGAGGATATAAAAAAAAATATACCTGGGTCTCAGCCGGGTTTAGCCGGGCCGGCCGGTTCCCGGGTCGACCCTCGACCGGGTCTGACCGGGCCAATTCCCAGCCTGTTTTTTGCTTGGACCCGGCCCGACCACAGACCCGGGTCGACCCGCCGGGCCGGGCCGGGTCTTAAAACACTGCTATTAGGGGTAAAAAGATCTTTTTACGTGGATCTATTAGTCAGTATTCTTTTGTACAAGGATAAATTGATTTTTGTAATTTAAAAGTGAACAATTAAATGGAAGAACTACTCTTAAAATAAAAGAAAAAATAACTTATATGGAAGAATATTTTGTTATTTTTTTAATTGCTCTTCGTTTATTTTAATTTTTTTTATTTTATTTTTCTTTTCAATTGAAAAATTAAAAGATTTTCTCTCATTTTCTATTAATTTTTATTATAGTCCTCATTATTTTAATTACTCTTTTTTATTTTAAATTATTTTACTTATTTATTTATTAATTTCATTTTTTAATATTTTATTTAATTGAATTTTTATATTTGTTCACTATTCAAAGTGATTCAGCCAAATTCTTTTAGCATAGTTGTTAATTCTATTTGTAGATCCTATTTACTATATTTAAAAATACAATATTAAATTAGAATATAGATTTGTTGATTGTTTCTGTAACTTTCTCAAATCGTGTAAAATTATTAATGTTTTAAAAATTAGGACATGTAAGAAATTGATTTGTTTGCTTCGAAAAAATCAATAATATGTATTGACCTTTCTGAAGTTAATACAAGTCAATTCGGTGAATCGTTAATCGAGAATTTACATCAGGTTTTATATTTAGAAGTTCATCAACTCAATTTTTTTTTTTAAAAAAAAATTTAAAATAACATTATTTTAAATTGTTATGATCAACTAGATTAACTTACTTAACTTAATTATATAGTTTTAAAATCCGGTTTAATCTAATAAGTTGAATTAAGACCTAATCGATCTGAAACTCTAACCTTGAACCGGACTAAGTTTAAAAACTATGTTTAATTCAGTCATGAGCAGTCCTGGTTTTATTTCTATGCCTTAGCTGTTAGAGGTGGAACATTGTGAGCTTGATAGACTTAAACCCTGTTGCCTGCATCCGTTGTCTTATCAAAAACCCCAACTGCTACTTTGTTCTGCTTGGCAAACCATGAGGCTGAGAAGCAGAAGAAGAGAGAAAATAATTAAGAGAAAGCAATGGAGGAGAGACTGAAGTATTTGACATTACTAGTGGGAGCTGGAGCTCTCTTGGGTTCTGTTTCTATTCTATTCATTCTCAAGCTTCTTCCAAGGCAAGTCATTCACCCACTTCACCAATCAAAAGTTGGAAAAATTAAGAAAAGGATTTTCTTAAAGTTTGAATCTTTTGTTTGAATTGATTCATTTTGTTTGTGTTGTTACAGAAGGGTAGCAAAGGAATGTTGTGAAAGGGTTAGTGAATCGAATGCTGGTTAGTTGCTCTCTGATTTGCTTTCTTAGTATTATTCAGTTTTTGTTTGTTCTTGATAGTTTCTAGTATTTCTTGAAAGCCTCTTTTCAAATACTAAAG
>Ga0325410_1005827_pt1 | contig 13583 bp, 9 predicted proteins | sample PopdelMetagenome_16_FD_206182 | JGI IMG/M metagenome (GOLD analysis project Ga0325410, IMG submission 206182) | Populus deltoides microbial communities from Bellville, Georgia, United States - Xylem-PdIQD-R3 | ecosystem: Host-associated > Plants > Phyllosphere > Stem > Wood/Secondary xylem... | reverse complement strand
CAAACGTGGAGAGCAAGCTATCCACTGGAGCTGATACACACAGACCTGTGTGGACCAATGCAGAATGAATCAGTTGGGGGGAACAGATACTTCATCACATTCATTGACGACTACTCAAGAATGTGCTGGGTATACTTCCTCCAAAATAAATCTGAGACACTTTATGTGTTCAAGAAATTTAAAGCTCTTGTTGAATTGCAAAGTGGGTATAAATTGAAGAAGTTGAGGAGTGACAGAGGTGGTGAATATACCTCAAATGAGTTTCAAGAATTCTGTGTAAAACAAGGAATGGAGAGGCAGCTGACAATTGCATACTCTCCTCAACAGAATGGAGTTGCAGAGAGGAGAAACAGGACAATTTGTGAGATGGCAAGGTCCATGCTGATAGAGAAAGAAATGCCAGTAAGATTCTGGGCAGAAGCTGTAAGTACAGCTGTTTATCTTCAAAACAGATGTTATACAACATCTGTTATGGAAAAAACACCATTTGAAGCCTTTACGGGAAGAAAGCCAGGAGTCAAGCATCTAAAGGTGTTCGGTTGTTTGTGCTACACTCACATCCCATCATCACTAAGGCAGAAATGGGATAGCAAAGCTGGGAAAGGAGTCTTTGTTAGATATGGCAGTTGTGAAAAGGGATATAGAGTGTATGATCTGAAATCTGAGAAGATTGTACTCTCAAGAAGTGTGATCTTCAGTGAGGATAAGTCATGGAATTGGGGAAGAAATCAGATGAATCAAATGCAAATGCCTTTCAACCTTGAAGGAGATGAAGCTGAAGGTGAAAATCCTAAAGAACATTCTGCTGCAATCCAACCCGATAATGTTGAATGTCCTTATCCAAACTCTACAGTTGAAGAGTTAGTTGAGAATACTGACAGTGATAACAGTCAACAATCAACACCTAGCTCTACTCCAGTAAAGTTAAAATCCTTGGAAGATATATATGCAAGGTGCCACATGTGCATCATAGAACCTGAGAATTATCAAGACGCAGCTGGAGATAAAGCCTGGCAGGAGGCTATGAAGGAAGAACTGGAAATGATAGAGAAGAACAATACTTGGGAATTGGTGGAGAGACCGACTGATAAACCTGTGATAGGAGTGAAATGGGTGTACAAAACCAAGCTTCATCTTGATGGAACAATACAGAAACACAAGGCTCGCCTTGTAGCAAAAGGATATGCACAGAAATCCGGAATTGATTACAATGAAACTTTTGCACCAGTAGCAAGGCTGGACACAATCCGGACTCTCATTGCACTTGCAGCACAGAAGGGATGGAAGTTGTTTCAGCTGGATGTCAAGTCAGCATTCCTAAATGGTGTGCTTGAAGAAGATGTATATGTAGAGCAGCCTGAGGGGTTTGAAGTAAAGAATGCAGGACACAAAATCTACAAACTCAGGAAGGCTTTATATGGATTAAAGCAGGCACCAAGGGCCTGGTACAGTGAGATTGATGCGTACCTCTCCATGTGTAAATTCAAAAGGAGCACAAGTGAAGCTACTTTGTATACAAGGTCAGATCGTGAAGGTAATTTGATCATTGTCTCAATCTATGTTGATGACATTGTATATACTGGTAGTAGTGAGAGGATGCTGAGTGAGTTCAAAAGAGAAATGATGCAGAGATATGAGATGACTGATCTTGGACTTCTTCACCATTTTCTTGGCATGGGAATACTGCAAACCGATCAAGGAGTATTCATTCATCAAAGCAAGTATGCCAAATCATTGCTTAGCAAGTTTGGACTTGAAGACTGCAAACCAGTCTCTACCCCTTTGGCCATTGGTGAGAAATTGAAGAAGGTGGATGGGAGTGAGTTGGCTGATGAAGGTCTTTACAGAAAAATAGTAGGAAGTTTACTATATTTGACAGCAACAAGACCTGATCTGATGTATGCTACCAGTTTGCTGTCACGGTTCATGAATGGACCTACCAAAATTCATATGGGAGCTGCAAAAAGAGTTCTAAGATATGTGCAAGGAACTCTCAGCTATGGCATTGAATATGTGAGAGACCAGTCAACAACTCTTATTGGATTTTGTGATGCAGATTGGGCAGGAAGTGAAGATGACAGCAGGAGCACCTCTGGTTATGCATTCAGTTTTGGAAGTGGAGCATTCTCTTGGGCTTCTGTGAAACAGAACACAGTAGCATTATCAATTACAGAAGCTGAGTATGTCTCAGCATCTGAAGCAACAGCTCAGGCCATTTGGTTACGGTTTGTTCTTGATGATTTTGGTGAAATGCAAGCTGAGGCAACACCCTTGTTCTGTGATAATATGTCAGCAATTTCAATGGCCAAAAATCTTGTTTTTCATCAAAGAACTAGACATATAAACAGGAAGTATCATTTCATAAGAGAGGCTCTGCAAGAGGGAGAAATAGATGTGAAATTCTGCAGAAGTGAAGAACAGCTTGCAGACATCTTCACGAAAGCATTGCCTAAAGACAGATTCAAACAACTAAGATTGAATCTTGGAGTTAAACCAGTAAGCAGCTTAGGAGAGGCTGTTGAAAGTTAAGCTGGTTACTTGTTTTTAAAACCTTCAGAAGTAAATCCTGAAGTTATAACGAGAAGAATGAAGAATGAAGTAATGGAAGAAGTTTCTGTTAAAATCAGTTACAGCAGTTAAAAAAAAAACAGTTAAAGCAGTTATAGATGTTTTTTCTGTTACATTCTGTTACAAACCGTTTCTTACATGTGTAAGAAACGTAGCCCTCAATTGATGAATGGTTGAGATGAATTGATTCCTAAAATCTAGGATTCTGTTATTAATTACATGTAATGTGTATAAAAGGAGGATTCCTGCATTGAAAAAGATATAACAATATACAAGAACGTCTTCTCATCCTCTCTTGAAAACCTCCTCTACAAACTCTTCTAAAGAAACCTGAAAATCAAACAATATGAAATCCTTAACTGAGCTGCTAGCCGATGGGATTGAAAATTAACAATTTCTCTCTTTAATTAGACAATTAAAATATGTCAAAAGGTTATCATTGCGTGGATACAGTTTCAGCCAAGACTCACCATCATGGCTTTCACCGTCATCTACATCTTGGCCTCCATCAATTTCTTCTTTTATTTCAGCAAGTGTTTTATGTTTGAAACGTTTGCTGCCAACAACTTTCATCGATTGGAGATCAGTGAAAAGTCTTGAACTTCCTTACGTTGGTTTGTCTGATCGAGCAACTTACTGTGTTGATTTTAGGGGTTTTTCCTCTCTAGAAGAATTGGATCTATCAGAAAACAACTTCTCTAGCCTGCCTTCTGGGATCGGCTTCCTTCCCAAGCTAAGGGTCTTGTTTGTTCACAGATGCAAATATCTTGTATCAATTCCAGATGTTTCCTCAAGTTTAATCTGTTTGGCTGCACATGATTGCAAATCATTGGAAAGAGTAAGAATACAAAAGCAGTTAAAAAAAGAACTATTTATAAAACTAGATGAAAGTCATTTGTTAGTAGAGATTGATAAGGACGATGAGGTCTAAGGAATAGTTTCTGGTATATTCGTGTTCGTGACTGCAATCGTTCAGCAAATAAATTGAAGGAGGGCTTTGTTGGGGTACTATTTCTTTCAGTCTCTCTTGCACAAAAAGTAAACACACACAATTGACACATACATTGATTAATGTCTAAAATCTCGCATTCTTTGAAATCAATATGTATGCAGGCAATTTGCTACGGTACTGGTCACGTGTGTTCTATTTCCAACATTCCTGGTAAGATGCCAAATTGGATGAGCTACCGTGGAGAAGGGTGCTCATTGTCATTCCATATACCTCCAGTCTTCCAAGGCTTATTTATTTGGTTTCCACTTTGGAAGGATGAATTCAATTATCAGTATTTCTATCGCATTATTATTATAATAAGAAATAAAAGCAATGGTATTCAATTGTTTGAAGAAGAACAAACAGTAACAGAAAATGGGGGATTGATGAGACGCATAAGTAGAAGTGAAATGGGAATGGAAGATTACTGTGGAGATGATGAATTGGAACTACACATATATTCAGAGCCACCACTGTTCGCGGTGGATGTGGACATCGCAAAGTCAAATTCATTTGAAGAGTCACAATGGGAAAGAGATATAATGATTGTTCAATTAGGGCGTCTACACTCAAGCAATGGAGTGACTATTTATTTGTGAAGCTACATAAATATAACCTCAATTTAACAATTGATGGTAAGAACAAATATTTCATTTAGTTATTTTTATTCTATGCTATTTAATTTATGAGATTTAAATATTATCAATAATTATTTCATTATTATTATTTAATCTAAAAAATTAAATATCATCTTTAATAAAAAAAATTATTAAATATTTAAGGCTTGTTGGTAAGAATACATATTTCCTTTAGTTATTTCTATTTTATTCTATTTAATTTAAGAGATTAAATATTATCTTTACTTATTTTATTTTTCTTATTTAATCTAAAAAATTAAATATTATCTTTAATAATATTTTTTATTAAATATTTAAAGTCTGATTGGTTTTATTTTTTATTTCTTGATTTTATGATAATATTTTTCTTATTAAATTTAAAAAATAAATATTATCTTTAATAATTATATCTATCAAATATCACTTAATTATATCATTATTTTATTGGTAGCAACTTATGAGTCTTTTAAGCCAAAAGAATAGTAGCTAGGAAGAGCTAAAATTAGCAAGGAATATTTAGAGTCCGATTGATTTTATTGTTTATTCTTTGATTTCTTGATAAAAATTTTAAATTCTTGACAACGAAAATTGAAAACTTATATGTTTTGATTTATTTTTTTTTTGAAAAACGAAAAGCCAACAATCACTAACATAATCTATTAAAATCACTTAAGTTTATTTAGAAAATATTGAAAACTGATTTTTATTTTTTTACATTAAAATAAAAAATTGAATAATATTTCTATATTTTATTTCAAATTTGATATTTAAAAAAAATTAAAACGATGTGATATTAACCTTTTTATTATAAAGTAATTAATTAAAAGTGAAGGGGATTTGTTTGTAATAACAAAATGCATATACAATCATGCACGTTTAACTTTCTTTCCAAACTTGGAAGTTCTATTGAATTTGATGGTTTTTTAAGGTACAGAAGACTTGGATTGACGTGGGAGTACAAGATCATTTTACATAGAGATACTTGAAGTTACTCTAAATCAGCACGGTACTTCTATCTGATGTGTTGATATGTATTTGTTGGCTTGAAGATCATTTTTCAAACTTGGATGCTCTTTGAAATCTTTTCCATCCGCTTTGAAATTGGACAACCTAATTGTTATTATCCATGATTTAATTTAAACTTGGAAATTCCTTTTTTTTCCTCACTTCTTCGATGTATTCTCCAAAAGATGAAAATATCTTTGATCTTAGTTAGAAATAAATTGGTTTTGTAGGAAGAAATTAATAGTTGAGATATTGTATTTGAGTTGATTCTTCATCGTTTAATGTTATGATTTAAGATAATTAATGAAAACTAATAATACATAGGAAATTTCTGAAAGCATCCTTAATTAGTCTAATAAAGAAAATCTTGTTAGTTTTGGCTATAAGATCTTGCTATGTATTTATTGCATGGTTTTTACTATTTTTTAGCTTTTTTTTTTATATACAACTTTTATTTTTCTTGCCAGTTTGTCATTAGCTTTATGACATTAGCACCAATTACTAATAAATCTAGGGCTATTATTAAATAAAGAAAAAACATAAACATTATTAAAACACCAAACTTGTATAGTTACCTAGGGAAACCATATGACAATAATCTAATTTAGAAAATAATTAATTTGTCCTTGTAGTCTTAGAAAATAGTCTTTAATCCTTATGTTCTTATATTCATTAATAATTTACTATGTCTCATCTATGATTTAATGTGTTGATTGAAATTGACAAGTGAGCTTACTCACATATTATTATATTGGTTTTGAGTTCAAATAGACGTTTAAAAAGGGAGTTTTTTCATGAATGCAACCCTTCATGTATTCAATATGAATGATGGGAGATTTTAATGTCTTGTGAATGGATTCATTTATGTATGGATGATTTTGCTAAGAATTGGTGTGCAAAAAAATAATTTGTGTGTGTTTTTGTCTGTTTAAGCTAATTGAAATGAAGATTAAAATAAAGAAGACAAAAAAGAGAAAGACTCGTAAAGATTTTATGTTAGTGCTTAAAATGTTCTTTTTTTTTAATTGGATTACCTTTATCTTTCGTGTCAAGTAAAATTCAAGTATATAACACTAAATTAAGAAAAGCAAGAGGTGAATTAAAGGTCTAACTAAATGCAATACAAGTACAAAGACTACATCAACTACATTTGATATACTCAACTCTCAACAAATTGAAATTTCAAGGTTATTCGTATCTGAAAACACAATCTCAATAATCTTAATGTGAGGAGTGATTTCTTTTCTATTTTTTTTTTGTGTTTTAAAAATATTTTAAAAAAATTATATTTTTTTTTGCTTCAAATTAATTTTTTTTTATATTTTCAGATATTTTGATATACTAATTAAAAATAATTTTTAAAAATAAAAAATATTATTTTAATAAATTTCCAATTAAAACATATTTTAAAAAACCCAATATAACATTTTCAAACACCAAATAAAAATCTGAAAAACTTGCTACCACCACTCATAATTCATCCCCAGGAGGCATATTGATTCTGTTAAAAATGAACCTATTCAGCTTAGGCATCAACAACATGTTGCATCCAGAGTCTGTTAAAAAATCTATTATAGCTCCTTTGTTGTTTTACTGCTCATGTCACTGCTCATAGCCAATGTTTTATTTCTTGGTCCTTGAAATATTCACCTATATATTTTGGTTTGGGTCACCAAACTTTTTTTTTTTTCAATCACATCCTTGCAATTCCTATTGGCATGGTCGATAGCAAACTCATAGCAGTTCGATACAATGGCTCATTGTCGCGCAAAGTAAATAAATTACTTAACCAGGGTTACCAAAGGAGTTATTTGCTAAGATTGAATTACATAACAGTTTATAAATTTAGTTTTAGGGTGTTTTTGAAAGTATGGTTGAACAGCGCTTCTCAAACTGTTTTTGGATTAATCTGATATATCAATGTCAAAAATAAAATTTTTAAAAAATATTATTTTAATAAAAATATATCTTGAGAAGCAATCTCATCTACTACGCTACCAATTAGATTAAAATTTTTCTAATATATGGATTGATGTACATGACACTCTCTAGTTAGTTTTGAGAATTTTGAATCCAAACAAGCGAATGTATATGCATGCTTGTACAACTTGATTTTCTCTTTAATTTAATCAACAATAATTTCTTATCTTCAATATAGATTTGGGTTTATCATTCGGGTAAGACAAACCCTGTATTTTAAAGTACTATTGCAAAAAGGTTACTAATAGAATAACTTTTACATATCTTTCAAGTTTCGTAGAATAGTACTGGAATAATTCTTTTAATATTTAAAAATTAAAATATATTGTGCAACTGTTTTGTATAAATTCTACAGTTAAGGACACTTTTGTAATTGGAAAATACCTCACACTAAAGTTAGCAAATAATAACACAAGAAAGGACCAAAGTTAATTACATTAATTTTTTTTTTTTTTGAGAAATGGAGCCACAGTACGAGGAAATCTCTTCACTTATCAATGAAATATTACTTCTCCTGTAAATGAATAGAAATAATTTCATTGATTAATGATTATTTGGAAGAACAAAGCGTATCCCTTCTCACTTTTACTATTCAGCTTGCTGCAATTTCACAGCTTCTCCCAAATGGTGGGATCCAACCAATTTCACAACTCATGTTGCATCCTTAGTCTTACAGCTAAAGCTAATGGTTTTTTTTTTTTCTTTCTAAATTGAAGATCAATATTTTTTGTTGGCATCAAATAATTTAAAATAAGAATTACATAGCAGAGGGTTTAAGCAAATATTAAAAGAGAAGGTTTTGTGGAGATGAAATCTGATTGTGGAACGTAGAAACTCATGTTTATTCATTGAATCAGAGGTTATATATATACAGTAGAGATAATGTTGCAGAGTTCTAATCAAACACAATAATTAGAGTTCCATTCTATACAAATCTTATCACTAGCTTAAATCCTATTCTTCAGGAGGTTCAGTTGGAGTTAGTTCCATACTTGGATACTTGCTTACATGCCCCCTCAGGATGGACGGGGTCAATGAGTCCAATCTTGTCTTTAAGAAGCCAGAACTGCAAGCGGGGTAGTGATTTTGTCAGTGCATCAGCTAACTGATCATTCGAAGATACATGAGACACTCGTAGAGCACCTGATTGAACCCTTTGTCGAATGAAGTGAAAATCAATAGCAACATGTTTCATTCTTGAGTGAAACACAGGATTAGAGCTCAGCTGGGTGGCACCAATATTGTCACAGTAGATGACTAGAGTATGACTCACTGGAAAATGTAGTTCAGACAGTAAAGAGCATACCCAGCTGATTTCAGCTGCTGTGTTTGCAACTGCTCTGTATTCAGCTTCAGTGGATGAACGTGCCATGGTGTGTTGCTTCTTGGAAGACTAGGAGATAGGATTCTGACCAAGATAGATTACATAGGCGCTGGTGGAGGATAAATCTTCCATGTTTCCCCCCCCAGTCTGCATCAGAAAAGGCATGAACTGAACATGGAGAATGACGATGAAGTAGCAGACAGTGGTTGACAGTGCCAAGTAAATATCAAAGGAGATGTTTCACCAGTTTCCAGTGGACATCTGTGGGCTTGTGCATGAATTGGGAGAGCTTGTTTACAGCGAAACAAACATCAGGCCAAGTTAGAGATAGATACTGAAGGCTTCCTATTGTTGCACGATAGTGTGTAGGATCAGCCAGAGGAGCACCCATGTCTAAGCTTAGTTTACAACCAGGAGGCAGCGGAGTTGACGTGGGTTTTGCATGAGCCATGTTGGTGCGATGTAGTAGGTCCATAATGTACCTGTGCTGTGAGAGAAGCTTGCCACCAGTGGGATGAGACTGAATTTCAACGCCCAGAAAATACTGCAGAGAGCCCAAATCTTTTAAGGAGAACCGAGCTGCTAAACACTGAATGAATTGATTGACAACATGTTCATTATCCCCTGTAACAATAATATCGTCCACATAAACCAGCAGATAAATGAGGTGAGATTGCTGATGGAAGACGAAAAGTGAAGTATCGGCCAGGGAGTTAGAAAAACCCGATGCATGCAGAAAATTGCATAGTTCATGATACCACGAACGAGGTGCCTGCTTCAGGCCATAAATTGCTTTTCTAAGTTTACAGACAAGCTCAGGTTTGTCCAGATCATGAAAGCTCGGAGGTTAGGCCATGTAAACATCCTCAGCAAGAGTGCCTTGTAGAAATGCTTTGTTAATGTCAAGTTGGCGAAGTGTCCATCCATTGCTGACAACAATGCTGAGAACCAGGCGGACTGTCGTAGGTTTCACAACTGGACTGAATGTGTCATGATAGTCTAGTCCAGGACACTGATGAAAACCTTTGGCGACAAGTCTGGCTTTGTAACGAGCCACGGTTCCATCTGCATTTTGTTTGATCCTGAAAATCCACTTACAGCCAACCAAGTTAGAAGCACAAACAGGTGGGACTAAAGTCCAAGTTCCATTGCGTAACAGAGCATTATACTCTTCATTCATGGCAGACTACCAGTGTGGGTCTTTTGTGGCCTAGGCAAGGGTGGTGGGTTCTTGAGGCTGAGTGGTAAGGGTGGTAGTATACGTGAGTTTCTGAATGGGTTTGTGAATATATTGTTTTTGGACCGGGTTGTCATAGGGTTACAAGGAAGAGGTGATGTCGGTGTGGGTGCTATTGGGTTGAGGATGACCGGGGCAGATATAGGAATGGTGGAAGATGGGAGGGAAGGGGTTTCTGATGGGTTAGCCAGCCCTGGTGAGGGATGAAGGATCACTGGCGGGGGAGTTCTTGCTTCAGGTGCTGCCGCAGAAGAGTGTGTAGAAGTGGATGATGGAATGGTGATAACTGGTGGAATCCACATGTCAACTGAAGTGGATATGCATGGTGGCTCCTGTTTATATAAATCATGGTATGGAAAAATATGTTCGATGAAGGACACATGCCTGGACACAATGATTTTTTAGGACTCGAGTTCAAAGCATAAATAAGCACTTTGTGATAGAGAATATCCTAGAAAAATGCATGGTTTGGAACGAGGATCTAATTTATGAGCAGTGTACGGGCGTAGCCAAGGATAACATAAACATCCAAAACTACGAAGTTTTTCATAATTTGGGGAATGTTGAAAAATAATTGCATAAGGCGAAAGATTTTGTAACTTGGTAGTTGGCATGCGATTGATGAGATAGACCGCGGTAGCAAAAACATAAGACCAAAAAATACGTGGCAAAGATGCATGAGTTAAAAGTGAGAGGCCTGTTTCTATAATATGCCGATGACGGCGTTCAGCAAAGCCATTGTGTTCAGGGGTGTGTGGGGGTGATGTCAGATGAGATATTCCATGCATAACAAGGAATTCTTTTAATGCAATATATTCACCCCCATTGTCAGAATACAAAGTCACAATTTTTGTCTTGAAATAATTTTCCACTACTGCTTTAAAGCGAATAAAAGAGGTTTTGACATCAGATTTTTTTTGTAGCGGATAAAACCATACGTATTTAGTGAAGTGATCCACAAAAATAACATAGTACTTAAAACCATCAACAAACAAAATAGGTGATGTCCATACATCAGAAAATATTATTGCAAGCGGTTTATGAGAAGTCAAAGTGGAGACAGAAAATGGTAGTTTGTGACTCTTATTACAGTGACATGCATTGCAGACAAAGTCTTTGGATACTGAAGACGAATTCAAATTATGCTTACTTAAAATTGTTTTTAAAACAGAAACAGCTGGATTTCCTAATCGAAGATGCCAATTTATGGGAGCTGTTTTGAGACTGGAAAAGGCATGAGGGGTGACAACGCACGACCATTTGTACACACCTTCTTTGGTTTTACCCTTTGCGCGAATTTCCCCCGTCAATAAGTCCTTCACAAGAAAACACCAGGGTAAGAATTCAACAGATACATTATTATCAACGCAAAATTGATATATAGAGAGTAAATTGCATTTAATATCAGGCACACATAATATATTGTTAAGTTTAAAAGAGTGAGCGGATGAATGAAGAGTAGAGGAACCCAAGTGTGTAATACGCAGACTTTTACCTCCCCTATCATAACATCATCTGTGCCGGTGTAGGGCAAGTGGTGAGCTAAATTTTGGAGATCTGTCGTGATGTGGTGGGATGCCCCACTATCCAGAAGCCATGGAGACTGAGTCTGGGAACTAGTATCTGCAAGGTTGGCCTGCGGTTGCCACGGAGTAGGACTGGAATTTTGGTTGCTGTGGAGGGGAACAAGACGAAATGAGGGACATTTTTTCGCTGTGTGTCCTTGAATGCCACAGATTTGGCAATACCCTAGATATGGCCTTGGCTGAGATCGGCTGCTGTTGGAGGTGCCGTGAGTGGTTAAAACTTGTCCTGTGTACCGGTGGTGTTGGTTGGTAGAGGGGCGCCAATTTCCACCTGAGTTATTGGATGTATATCGGCCAACGTTGTTGAAGGGATACCTGCTTTGGTTTCGACTGGAGAGATGTGCTGTGGGGGAGAAATTAACACCCTTACTGGCTGCCTAGAGTGAGGCTTCGAACATTAATAATATTTCATGAAGTTCATCAAAGCTAATGGCATGGTCTCTGGCTTGCACTGCTCTCACCAATTCTTTGTAGTCATCACCTAGTTCTTCTAGGATTTTGTCTGTCAGGTCTTCATTGTCTACAGGGGCCCCTAGGACTGCAAGTTCATCAGCTCTAGCCTTGACTGATTGCAGGAAGTCTGTGATGCTGAGATTGCCTTTGGTTAGCGATTTGAGATTGGCTTTTACCTGTTTGATGCGACCCCGAGATGGAGTGGCATATGTGGCTGCAAGGATATTCCATGCTGCGTGAGCTGTTGTGGCGCGAGCAATAAAAGGAATAATGGTTGGTGTAATTGATCCTATGATGGCGTTCGAAATCAGTTGGTCTTGACGTATCTAGGTATGATATTCTGGATTTAAGGTTTGAGTGGTGGGGTTGTCTGTATTGGTGGTAAGATATTGTGATGGGCATGGTTTTGTGCCGTCTATGTAGCCTTGCAGATCATAACCAATGAAGAGAGTCTGAAACTGAAGTCGCCATGAAAGATAGTTGGTGCTGTTGAGTTTCATTGGAGCCTGAGCTATAACATTAATGGTAACAAGGGTTGTGTTTGAGGAATCACTCATGGTGATTTAGATAGAACAGAAGAAGGGAAGAAGGGAGTGAAGAGGGAAAAAAAAAAACAGTGCAATTTAGTGCAACTGCTCTGATACCATGTGGAGATGAAATCTGATTGTGGAACGTAGAAACTCATGTTTATTCATTGAATCAGAGGTTATATATATACAGTAGAGATAATGTTACAGAGTTCTAATCAAACACAATAATTAGAGTTCCATTCTATACAAATCTTATCACTAGCTTAAATCCTATTCTTCAGGAGCTTCGGTTGGAGTTAGTTCCATACTTGGATACTTGCTTACAGGTTTTGTGTAATTATTAGATAATTGAAATCATCACTAATCTCCTTTTTTTCATTTTATTTTTTATTACCCTTAGCATGATACCCAGAGAGAAGAACGGTTCAAGACAGAACAATAATGGAGCGGAATCAAAATCTTTGTTAGCAGTAACCTGTTCGACCCAGTTGTTGTGGAAACTTTGCAAAGGATCTGCAGGAAGAAAAATGAAATTTGGTAGTATTTGTGTGTCTTATATAATTGTGTTCGTTCATGCACCCAATTATTTCATACAAGAGAAAATTCTTCTCTGAATAGAAAAAACTATTATTTTTAAAATAAAAACAAGTAAATAGAAAAATTATTATTTATTAAAATAGAAAAAACTAGAAAAGCCTGATAATATTGAATAAAAAATAAAATAGAAAAATTATTCTTTTCAAGTAGAAAAAATTATAAAAATTTAATAATAGTGAATAGAAATAAATAAAATTTCTAAACTAAATAAAAATATTTATTATCCCAAAATTTCTTACATCAAAATCTCATTTATCATATTTATATCTATAAAAAACTAATTTGTCACAAGAACTGAGTCTATGTGCTAAAACCAGAAAAACAAATGTATCAAAAAAAATTAATTTCCACGCAAGGCTTTGATTAACAGAGTAACCGATGGACATTTTTTAGTAAATTAATTTCAATTCAAAATGACAAAATAAGTTTTGTCGGTTTTCATAAATAAATTTTTATATTGTTAACGTAGGAACTGTTTTGCGTCCCTGACTTGGCGGATTTGATTTGAATATATTATTTGATTAGTCTATTCCTGCCTTGCATTGACTGGAAATAAGATTTGAATATGTTATTTAATTTACACAGGAAATTTCTACTTGCAAAGAATTGAACTGTCATTGACTTCTTGCAAAGTATTCGCAAGAAAGGCAGACAAGTGTGTCCACTACTTCTGCAAATGAATAGAAAGCATATCC
>Ga0325410_1005822_pt1 | contig 13590 bp, 8 predicted proteins | sample PopdelMetagenome_16_FD_206182 | JGI IMG/M metagenome (GOLD analysis project Ga0325410, IMG submission 206182) | Populus deltoides microbial communities from Bellville, Georgia, United States - Xylem-PdIQD-R3 | ecosystem: Host-associated > Plants > Phyllosphere > Stem > Wood/Secondary xylem... | reverse complement strand
GACGTTCCCCGCCACCTCCTGGCGCACCTCCTGGAGGTCGTCCATGAAGAACTAATCAACGTTATCTTTTTTTCGATGAATGATGAAGAATAATCCACATACATATGCCTAGCTAGTCCATGAATATTTGCATAGAACTGCTGGGTTCCATTTTAAAATTCACATTTCTATATCCATGTCAATAACAGCGATCATGATGACGATCTACAAAATCTTCATGGTCTCACTAGAGTATATTGTTTATGATAAATCCAGAAGCACTGATATAGTACTCTTATGTTATTATTATTGTTTATGTTGAGATATTTCATGCAAGAGCATGCTGAACTCTTGTTATTTTCCTTCGATGTATATAATGAGGATGGGAAAAAAAATAAAAAACGGAGGAAGAAAAAAACAAAAGAGCAATATAGAGTATAGATAAATAAAAGTAAATATATTTTTTTTTGTTGAGAAAACAAATCAATTTAGTATATTTTGGATGTTAATTGAATCAATATAATCATCAATTATAGAAAAAATTAAATATTAAATTTCATTTTTTGATGTGGTACTTGATTTTTTCCATAATCAATGATTGTATTGATTGGGTTACAATCGAAAAGATATTGCCTTGATTTGTTTTCTCAAAATGTTTTAAGGATCAATCATGTTTCTCTCCAAATATAAGATCAAGATCCAAAACTAAAATAATTTCTTTTCTAAAAAAAAATTCCTGATGTGTTTTTTATTTTTAATTTCATTCCAAAATAATTTTGTTTATCAATATTATCCCTTTCAAATTATAATTATGATATTTCTCAAAATGAACCATCATCTAAATCTACGAGTATCGAAAATTAATAATAATAAAAAAAATCAATGTTGCACCACCAAAATATATATATGTCGCACGTGTGAGGCGTCGCGGCGAAAACAGCCACCCTCAAAATTTGGTATTAATGTGGCAAATGTGGGGAGACAAAAAATTCTTATCTTTTATTAGTGGAAAAATAGAATGGGAGTCGCCACCTAATATTTTGGTCACTAGGAACCCTAACTGGTCTCAGAGATCGGGTACGGAGACTAGTTGCGTAAAGGGAAGATATTAGCACCCCAAATACGCCCTACCTAAGGTAGGCTGCATTGTTTTATTGTCTGATAAAATCTAAGGTCTTGTCGTGTTTTCTAGTTGTTGGTCCGTCTATGTTTTAAGAAAAGTTCTCCTCGGTAAGGAGGTCCTTGTCTTATCTGGTAAAACATAACCGTTCTAACGTCAATAAAAGAATTTTATATCCGAAATACATCTTACGTATAAGGTCGTAACCCCAGATATTAAAAGAAAAACAAAATAATTTTTTTGGAATTTTTGAAATATTGGTAAGTTCTCGTGACTTTAATAAACTGATTATTAAAGTCAAAATGCATGCTAAAACTTTTTTTTTTTTATGAAGATAAAATATGATTTTTTTAATTTGTTTTTAGAGAGATTTGGCCGTATGCATAAAAATAGTTTTTTGTTTTTTTCAATATTTTGACGAAAACCAGGTATTTCAATACCGGATTTGTATCTTTACAGTATAAAAATACAAAGCAATATTGATCAAAATGAAGTAAAAATTTTGCGAAAAATCACAAATTTTTTTGAAATAATTTTTGAAAATTTTTTTCTAGCTGGGCCCAGCCCGGCCCATGTAGCAGGGCTGGACCCAGTAGGTCTAGCCGGGTCGCTGGCCCAAACCAGTGACCCGGCTGGGCAAGAAATCACTCATGCAATCCCTTTTTTACTGTTCAAGTGAATTATAATTCACTTGAACAGTAAACAACAATAATGAAAACAAAACTGTATGCTGTAATCAAAATGCAAAGTAAGAGAAGCTTATCTGGTAACTGAGAGCAACGGAACTGACGGTACTAAAACTTTGGCTCACGATCAGTAGTAACTGGTTCTGATGAAGACGATGACAGCACTGGTTTGGTCTCTACAATTTCCTATGCTTACATTCTTTCCTTCTGCTCGTTTCTGTCTCCCTCTCGTGCTGCTTCCCCTCTCCTTCTGTTTGTTCTTTTTCTCTTCTCCACCCACTTTCACTCTCTCTGTTTCTCTCCTTTCTTTCTCTTCTTCCCCTTTTTTCCTGCTGTCTCGTTGCTTTCCTCCTCTGTTTCTCTGGTGCAGCTGGAGGCGAAGCTGTTGCTTGGGGACGAAGACGATGGTGAAGCTGATAGGTCGAAGCTCTCTCTTCTTCAGTTCTTCCTCTATTCTTCCCTCTCTCTGTTTTTTTGCTTTTTGTGTATTTTTAAATCTTTTTGCCTCCCTCTGTTTTCTTCATGCTTTCTCCATTTCTCCACTCCCCCCCGGGTCCCCTCTGCTCGGTCTCTCCTCTGGCTTTTATAGCCAGAGGATACATGTGTTATTGCGTGAAAATAGTAACGGCCACCGTGCATTGTCTGTGAAACGCTCCCCATAACTGAAGCAATCTGCGGCTTTTGTTGCTGAATCAAATCCTGTCTGTTGAAACGGCTCCTTAAAAAGAGAATGAATAGTGCCTCTGAAACAACACCATTTTTCTTATTCAAAATGTATATTTTCGATTTGGTCATTGGAGTTTTGTATTTTTTATAATCAAGCCCCCCGGATAAATTATAATTAGACCCCTTAATTTTAGCGCCTTTTTCGATTTAGTCCTTAGTTTTGGATTGTTTCAATTAAGCCCGTAATTGGCCATCAAACTTCAATAATTATGCAATTAAGCCCCTGGTTTGACCAAATCAACTCTTCAAAATTATAATTGGACCTCAGAACTTTAATTTCTTCTAATAAAAGCCTAAATTGATTTAAACTTGCAATCAAACCCTCCATAAATTCAATTAAATCTTGGATAAAATTAAATTGAGTCCATAAACATCTGATTTTGGACTTTTCTTCCACAAATTGAATTTTCCTTATCAACAAGGTTCTTACTATCAAATTTCAATTCTTGTATTTCTGAATCTTCTCAACCAATTCCTAGCCATTTTATAGTAGTTCCAGCATCCTTTTCTCACTCCTATTTTTTTATCCCTTTCGAATATATATTTTTTTATGTGTATTTTTTTGTATTTTTTTTATTTTTTGGGGGACCCGAAAATAGATAAAAACAATATATATTAAGGGAAGGAGAATTAGGCATGTTTGAGAGGAACGTCTCTCTTTCATGTCATGTTCACAAGAGAAAGCAACATGATTTGCACTAAAATTACAATATTTTCAATACATCTATTTATACTACTTTAGTTTAAGGACAATACATCTATTTATATTAGTTTAAGGTAAATTTTAGAACAATAAGGGATAACAACATCATCACTTGTTTACATACATGCATCTAGAATAATTAAAATTGATTTTTTGAAAAAATCACTTCAAAGGCTACTCTAAACTCATTCATAGTATTCTAGATTTCAAATTTAACTCCAATACTTCACTTAATTTTAAAGATACAATTCTTGAAATTTATAAAATGTGTAGATGATGCTTGAAAAAAATAATCTTGGGTGCTCCCTTGGCACCTTTTTAATTTGAAACCTTGTTCTTTTATTCTTCTTCTCTTTTTGTTTTTTTTTTTCACAGCTACATTGTTGTCACCATTTCTACATCTTCAATCCTGAGTTATCTCTTTTCATCATGGTCAGCTAATGACATCTCATTATATCTTTTCAATCTCTTTTTCTTTAGTAATTCTTGTACAGGGCTCCTCTTAGTCTTTCCTCTTCTTTCTTTTTGTTCATCATATTATTTTGGCCAAACATCACTCTTTTAAGATTTAGCTATTTCAAGTAGACCTTGTACTTGGTTCACTCTTCATTAGTAGTTGCCTTTCTTTTTCTATCATGGATTTCTGGTTATTTTCTATCTTTTTTTTTAGAAAAAAGCTCTATTTTCTCTTCTTAACATGTGATCTCTTTTGTATCATGCTATATCTTATGCAAGAACTTGACATCTTGTACTTAGCTTCTTTTGACTTATTTTATCTCTCTTTTGATGCAAGGTTTCAATTCTCTAATAAGGCTTTGTCATCCCGTAACTCCATTTTTTTCTTTGGATGTCACTTCTCTACCCATTCTCTTGGATCTACTACCTATTTGCTTTTAGGATTTCTCTCATTTCTCATACACACATGTTTTAATCCTTTAAAAGTCATATTAGACATAAGAAGCTCCACCATTAGTTGTTAGGGGTGGAACCTGACTTAGGCTGTGATACTATGTTAGAATTATTAGGGAAACTTGATCCTGATACTATGCTAGAAAACAATTAAAGAAAGGAGAAATAAAATAGAGAGCATAGTGAGAGACAACTCATTTTTATGTCATATTACTTTTAAGAGGAAATCACATAACTTATATTTAAATTACAGTCCTTTTAATACATCCATTTATACTAGTCTAAGAACAATTCTAGAAATACTTAAAGGATAACATTATTACTTTTTTGGACAAAAAAAAGAAGTAATTTGGACAAAAAAAAAAAGGAAGTGATTTAGATAAATCTTTTTTTTATCAATAACATCAGACCAATCAATCGAATATTGATTAATACGTAATCGATCGAATACTACTTAAAAAATAAAACGGCTCTTCTGCTTAGAAATGAAATGTTCCAAATGTTTCTGGAAATTATTGCTCCCATTAGACCATTTGTATCTAGAATATCTAAACTAATTATTTGAAAAACTCATTTTCACATTATTCCAGACTTCTTCACATTATTCTAGAATTGAAAACTAACTCCAATAATATGTTCCCTAGGGCATCAAGTAGTTTTTAATTTCATATCAAAATTATTATTCTGATCAATGTCATCTCTAGTATTAGATGTATATCAAGATGGTCCTTCATTATTGTTAGAGATGTCTTACCCTCAACATATTCAACTCATGATAAGTCAAGTTCCTACCCAAATATTTAAGAAACAGAAAAGCATTCAAATTCAAATATAATTCAACCAAAGTATAGATAATAATTGCTTACTTTAAATGTAGATATTGATTAGTTTGTATTAGCCATTCATTTGTATTCTATCTTCTTTGTAACTACACTTCTTATAAATACAAAGGTCTTCACCTGGACTAAGGTAGGGCAACAAGACACTCAAGCATATTCATTCTATATGGTATCAAAGCTAAAAGTGATTCACATCTTTTCTCCTTGATCCCAATCATGCCTTCTTCTTCCCCTATCGTACCCTCCTCGCGGGGGCACAACAACACCTCTCGGACGGTGATCTAGAATGATCTTTGGTTTGATAAGGGAGTTATCATCTAATATTATGGTTACTACGAACCCTAACTTGTCATTTAGAGATTCTAGGCAAGGGACTTATATTATTATTGTTGTTGTTGTTGTTGTTATGGTCTGATTATTTTTTTATTTCTATTAGTCCACTATGATGGTTTGCTATAATGAACAAACTTTGTGTTCCTAAGTCAAGAATTTGGCTTGGAATGGTGAAATGTCCTCAATTATCATTGAGGCTTTTTTATGGATAAACTTGAAATTTTTGGATATCGTGTTTTTCCAAATAATATTTCAGATAAAAATTCTTTGCTTTTTTTTTAATCTTATACTATGAGTGAATGCATTCTATTATTACCAATAATAATTTGAATATTAACCTCATATAGGTTTTTTATCCTTAAATTAAAGTGAGTAATAATAAATTATTATCCCTAATAATATTTTGGATATTAATCATTTTTAGGTTTTTTTATCTTTATATTATAAGTGAATAATATATTCTGTCAAAAATTAATTTTTAATATTTTTAAAATATAGGCCACAATCCTTTGAAATTTTACAAATTTGTTGCAAAATTCATGCAATGTCTTTTTTTTTAAATGCCAAAGTATTTTAGATTTTTTTAAAAAAAATGCTCAAGTAATTTTAAGGATTTTTGGTCTTTTGCAAGGAAAAAAAAAGTATTTTTCATTTTTTTATTTTGTTTTAGGTTTTGTTTGGGAAAAACTCATTTTACTTTGTAATAAAACTGCGTAATAGGCCTAAAAGGGTGTTTGTCAAACACACTCATAAACCAAAAACACATTTAGAAAAAACATTGTCAACCAAACAAGGCATTGGTCATTTGACCTTATCTGATTGACTTGAAATTTTTGATACGACTATAAACCAAACAAAAGATTTGATTTTGACCCAAAAACAAACCAGAAACAAAAACAAAAACTCAAAATTTATTGCTTAAATCGGATTAAACACATAAAAAAACAAAGAACATTCAAACAAATTCCAACAATATAAACACTGATCCAGACCAGATTTCATGAAATCAAAAACATAGAAAGGTTGGAAATCATTAAAGGACCAAGAATTATAAATTCATTCACATCAATTTATCATTAAATCTTCACAACTTGGCCACAAAAAGATTTCAGTCTGAAACTAAAACCCTAAAATTAAAATGTTGAAATAAATATTATAAATGCAAACTAACCCTAGATTGTTGGCTAACAATGTCATATGGAGATATGGAGGCAAAGAAATGAAACAAAACAAGTCAAAATACATAGTTAAGGCAAATATTCTTGAGAAGAACACAAAAATCATTCAAATCCGAACCCCAAAATGTGAAACCCAACCCCGACTAGATATGAACAAACCAAGGCCACAAACATGTTGAAAATCATTTAAAGATCAATAATCTAGCACCCATTCATTTTGATTATCAAAGAATCAACACGATTTTGTCAAAATGAGATATTAAAACCCTATGATTAAAACCTCTAAAATCTTGTAAATGATGCAAATAAATTCTAGATTATTGACTAATTAAAATGCCTAAATGGTTTAGTGCAAAGAATTGGACCAAAATTGGTCCAAATCATGGGGCTAAGGCAATGTTCTTCCCAAGAATATGAAGAACATTGCCTAGTAATCTCAGTATTGAAGAATAAGCTGCCAAACCCAGAATAGCCTTTTAGGCCTCTAAACCCATTGTCTTTTGCTTATACAAATCACATTATCATAATGACACATGCTTAAACCAAAACAAACAACAAAAAACAACAAATCAAGGAAAACAAGCATGTAGTTTCAATCTTCAAAATTGTCAAAGCTAAAAAGCAAATACATTCAACAATGTCAACAATGTAGGATTTAAAATTGACATCTTGACACTCAAAAGAACTTAACCAAAACCCAAGAACCTATAACATGCATCATCATGCCCTAAAAAGACATCAAACATCTATCGTCATATTTGGCAGAATACAAAAACCATGTTATCTTATAAAAAGCAGTCACAAACATATTTTCTTATCATCTAGTAGCATTAACAACAACTTCAAGTAAGATTTAAACAATAATAACAACATTTTATGCATTAATTGAAACCAAAACTACAATCAATGCGATACAAAAAAATGCTTGGAAACATCATTAAACATGCAATAACAAGCTAGAGATGTGCCTCATGGATATTATTTACCAGACTAAGTGAAGGTTTTATACCCTCCAAGCTCTAACAATGGTTGTTGCCCTTTGCTTTCAAGATTGCTACTTTCTCTCACAGTAAAGGAAACATTATCAATATTTTCCTCCCTATTTTTTTTCTCTCTCCCCTTTTTCCCTTATTTTTTCTCTTTATTTTCTCCCAATCCTAATTTCCAAGGATATTTATAAGGTTTCAAGCTAGGATTTTCATGAATTTGATCAAATATTGATCCTCATTCATCAAATATTAGCCCTCTAGTTAAAATGAGAGAGTTTTAGGTACTTTGAGAGAAAACTCAATTTAGTCTTTATCCTTTCAATTTGAGCATATGAATCATCAAGTGATCGTGAAACTTTTTAATTTTGGTAATTACACCCCTTGGCTTTCAGATTATGCAATTTCATCCCTATCAACCATCAAACTTTCAATTTCTTTCAAGTCCCCTTATAGATTAATTTTAATCCATGAACTCATGTCTTTTATGCGCTTTGGTCCTTAGTTTTGAAATTCTTTAATATGACCCTCAATAAGCCTTCAATCTTTAAATTTATTTCAAATGAACCCTTAATTCCATCAATTTAGCCTTTTCAAGTTTCAATTGTGTCCCTAATCTTCCAATCTTTACGAATTGATCTGAATTAGACCTCCAAACTTGATTTTTCTTCAATTGAGTTCTTAATTGAATACATAAAATCTATTAGAAGTTAAATTAAGTCATTGAACTTAATTAATTCTTCTATTTTTGGCTAAATTGACTTTTAAACTTAATTTTCTTTAATTATGTCTTTAATTAAGTCAATTAAACTCATTAAAAGTTTAATTAAGTTCTTAAACTTAATTAATTCTTCCTAATTTTGATCAAGTTGGATTTCATCCTCCACTTTCTTTTTGTTAAGTCTTTCTTCGGGCCATCATGTCAAAATATCTCATTGTAGTTATTTTAGTCTATTGCAACTCGGGACTTATCTCTCGTGACCCAGAAATATTTTTGGATGTTATTTTTTATTTTTTTGAATAAAAGAAAATGTATTTTTTTATAAAACAATATTTTAGGATCCAAAATTTAGTTATGGTAACAGTGAAGAGAGTTGATGACAGCAGTCAATGGTGTCAGTATTCTTGAATCAATGGTTTTGCAAATCATACCTTTATGGATAATCTGTGGCTTTGAGGTTCCCTGCACCCTCTATCAAAGAAGAAAAAAGGTTCCCTGTACTAACTCGATACAAATAGTAATGGAAACGTGAGGAATCTACTGATCCCAAGTGCAATTGATAGGATCAGACAAGAAGTACTAGTTCTATGTTGTTTTTCATTTTTTCTACAAGCAGAAACAGTATACAAAGTTTCATACCAAACATCCAGTTTATATAATATACACCATGCCAACCTCTACGAGAGCAGCATGGGGGATGTTCAATGCCACTGGATGTTCTCGGCAATTTTTATCAAGAAAAACATAGGCCATAATCAGGAATTTTTTCAAAAAGTTTGAATCATTACGCACTGTTAAATGCGACTGACCTAGGAAATATGCGGTGCCACTTTCCCTGGCATCAATCAATTCTTGTAGCTCCTCCCTGACAGATACCCGCATTCTAGGACTACCTTCTGGCATTAGAAATCGAACCTTTTTTCTTCTGACCGGAGTTTTTCTTTCTATCAAATCTCCTGATGGACTTGCCAGAGTTTCATTGTTAGCTATATTTGTGGAGCCGGCAACTGAGGTGGTATCATGTATAGGAATCAGTGCATTTGTGTCCAACAATGGCTTCCCAACAATCATCATTCTTCCTTCAGGAGAAGCCAGAGATTCACAATCACTTTCTTCTAAGGAAATGAATTCTCCGATTGAGCTAATAATCTGTTCCTCAAAATCATCTGTGTCTCTTATCTGATCACAGTACCCATACCTCACAATGCATCTGTAAATTCTGTAATCTTTGGTACCAACTCTGCCTACAAGATACCGCTCACGGGGAGGCACACAAGGGACTGGTTGGGGCTTGAAGGACACAAAGATCAGCACTTGATGAAATGCTGGAAGATTTGTGATGAAATGTGAGAAAAAAGCTGGGATTCCCGTCACCATATCAGTGTAGATTAAACCAATTCCGGGTACTCTGGAAACTCCTAGGCCTGGGCTATAATCCGTAAGCCATTCTGTCGAAACCTTGTTTTGAAAATCAAACTCATATTTCTTCATAGTTCCGTAATGCCAAGCAAGCATTATAGTGAAAGAAACTGCAGAAATAACAAATAGATACCAAGCTCCTTTGTGAAAACTCAGCATACATGCCGATACATATACAGCCTCAACGAAACCAAAGAACATCAGGAAGCACCCAGATACAAACAAACTCTTCTCCCAGTACAGAGCGATCACAAGTGACATCATACAAGTCGTTACTATCATCCCAAAAACTATTGCCATACCTGTGTGGAGATTTAACCAGCATACATTAGATTAGACCATCAAATAATTCGAAGAATCAGAGAAAACTTTATCCAAGCACCTAATGTTCTATTAAGCATCTATTGTTTATGCTCCTAAATATGGCAACAATTGCAAACTATTAATAGCTACTTTAAATGTTGTAACATCCAAGAAAATGAATGCTTGACATCACTAGGAAATCTATAGCCCCACCCACTATCTTGTAATCGATTCATATTCTCCTTACCCTAATGTATTTCAAAAATTGTCAACTATAAGTGGTTACTTCACTGTGCTCCAAAAAATTCCTACAGGACATTGTCATCTTATTCAAGGATCTTGAAACCTCGGAGCTTCAGAAAAAGGGAATGAAAAGAATATTGACGGAAAATACCTGCTGCATTTGCAATCCTCGTTACGTCATGGAAACCAATAGTGACAGAGAGACTAAGGGCCATCAATAACCAGTTGACATCTGGAATATAAACCTGCCCAAGTCGCTTATCTGATGTATGTATAACTTTAACTCTAGGGAAACAACCAAGTGCCAGGCACTGGTTTATTATGGAGAAGCTGGCTGTTATTGTTGCTTGGCTTCCTACAGCTGAAGCAAGCAGAGATACCAGTATGAAGACATGACGAAGATGTTCTGTATTTGTAATGGTTTCCACAAATTAGAAACATAAATCCCAGGTGATGCAGCCATCAAACAACATAAAACATCAGTGAAAAACTTACTAGGTACAGATTCACTTAGATGATTAAAATTTTCAGTGCCATTCCAGTGTTTAGAGATAAATGCAGCTTGACCAGCATAGCATAAAACTAGAACGGGATAAATCAGGCAGACAAATGTTATCTGCATCAGAGATGCCAAGCAAAAGTTATATTGTAATTCTGTACTGATTCTGTATAATTGTGAAACGGCAACAAATATTGAGCTATTTTCAATACCTTGATTGATCTCTTGGAGAAATGACCTAGATCTGTAAACATTGTTTCTGATCCTGCAGGATAAATAGTCAGATGAAGAGGTTAACACAATTTGGCACTACCAAAAACAGCATGTTCAGAGACAAAAGAAAAACAACAAAAAAGCTTAGTATATAATGAAGAACATGCTAGCCGACCTGCTATGCAAAGAAGAATGCTATTCAGTGACTTCCAACTGGCTTTGTTGATTTTTCTTACAAATCTATACATGTACGCTGGGGAGATTGCAGAGAAGATTTTAGGGTCCCAGTGCAATACATTATATACCCCCACTCCACTAATAAACAGGAGCCATATAGTGACAATTGGGGCAAACATGAACCCAATTTTATGAGTCCCATAGTACTGCAGTATAAAAAGGCCTACTGTTATAACACACGCAGAGGGAACCGGTACATCTGAAAAAACCCATATCATGGAAGCCGGTCAGTAACTGAGATAGCAAAATCTTGGCAGATCCTAATGAATAAAGGGAGAATGAAAATCAAAATACTACAACTTCCATATGATCATCAAAAGAGATTTAAAATTCTAATCAGTTCAATCTTCAGGTATTTGAAACTACTAATCTTGAAAGGGAAATATAAAGCATTATCATCAATATCATGTTATTAGAGAACATGTATGCTTTTGAGCTTGCATTAAAAGATACATATGGTTAATAAAAGCATATCTTTTAATATAAAGCTTCTAGCTTTACCAAGATATATATATATATATGGCTAGTGTTCTATACACACATAGAAATGAAAATGCCACATTGTATATGCGATTATGTCCAAAGGGTCATGCTAATCATTCAGAACCACTTAAACAGAATATCATGACACAAAATAATGGAATATATTTGTTATTAACTTTTCTTTCATTAAAAGAAAAGATTAATAATGTGCAATACCAGTGGAAGCAAAGTGAAAACAATTATAGATATCCTTCAGAGGTCAATCAAATTTCCAAATGCTGCAGATTAAACTGGCAAGTTTTCATCGGAAATGCACAAGGTAGCCGAAGAAGAAATTTTCATCCTATTCGCCAAAACTATTTTCATGGTAAACCTCTTACATTTTTTCAAATCATCTGATATGGTTTGTTCTGCATCTGTCGAGGAGGTATCTGAAGAGAAACAGAATTTGCAAATTAAATTATGAAGGATATCGAGGCTATAATCAAATATGAAAAGAGATGTGTATACATTCATAGAGCTAGCTCTTACATTTAATGTTTGATAATGAACGTTGAAGACCTGATGAAGCTGATAACACTGGGAAAAGGGAACAACAATAATAAGGGAGTACAGGAGAGAACTAAGGTTAATCAAGCTATTAACTCTGAAAAATAAAAGTTGATCAAGATTTAAGAATGCCTAACCTGAAATAGATGGGGTGATCACCGCATCCCCAATTATCATGCATGCACCAAATAATGCTGTGAACAGCATCAAATAATGACTACTTCTGTGGTTTCTAATGGCTTTTCTTGCTCTTGATTCAACTTTTCCCCTCAAAGCGCTTACTTCTTCATGTTGCATAACCTCTTTGGTGCTTCTATCATTTGGAAGTAGGCCCACTTTAGCATGCCTGCACAATAATGAGTACAAGGCAAAAACACCACCTGCGAGAATTTGTTGAAGTAAATAACATTTCATGATAGGATCAATTTTTAAATGATCCAGAGTTTAACAGTTATCAGAGATCATTACCCTCTCCATTATCATCAGCCCTGAGTACAATGAAGGCGTACTTAAGTAAAGAAACAACAGTCAGAGTCCAGAAAATAAAAGAGAAGTATTCATATGCAGTCTCATTTGATTTGAAATCTGTCGTTTGAATTGTCCCAAAAACATATAATGGAGCAGTGCTCAAGCGACCATACACAACTCCTAGAGTTTGAAATGACAGGATGAGTGAATGCCTCCAGGTTTCCTTCTGTAAAAATGAACATGTAAAAAGGTTAATGCAAACACAGTTTTGGATCAGTCAGAATCTGAAGACAGAACAGCAAGTAGTAAATTCTGAATTTTTTGTTGAAAAAGATTCACATGGCAGAGAAATTAGCACATTTACGATTTCAAGCTCTAGCAATGCTAATCAATAGTAATAAATGCAAATGGAAAGGACGCAGCATTGACGAATTCTATGGATTTCCATGTCGTCTATACATGCAGAACAACAGATCAAAGTTACAACCCATTTGATTGATTGAGCAAGCACGTACTTTAGAATGGCAAGCACGTACTTTAGAATGACAAGCATGTTTTACAAAATGTCCCAATAAAAGCAAATCGGTATTGACTTTTGGTCAGTCCTGCTATCCACTAATATGTTGGGATAAAACCTGTAAAGCGAGCATACGGTCCAATTTGAAGATGGAGTGTTTAGGTAATATAGGTGAGGTTTTTATCAAGAAATGCTGACCCAATAATGGATTCAGTCCACAAAGAAAAGAGAAGATGGAATATTAGGGAGAAACTTTATTAGAAAAGAGTATTCAGAGAGAAGGAATCGCAAATGGCAAAAGATACCCTTCAATCCTATGCACAAGTCCTTTTATAGCTAATTCAAAACATGCAGACTTGCTAGCTGTATCTAAAGACTACTAACCAGCCAAGTGAATCTTCCCACAAGTAGTACTTTTCCTACTAACTAACTAATCTTCCTACCAATTTGTACTGTAACAGCATCAATTGCAGTGAACC
>Ga0325410_1005819_pt1 | contig 13593 bp, 3 predicted proteins | sample PopdelMetagenome_16_FD_206182 | JGI IMG/M metagenome (GOLD analysis project Ga0325410, IMG submission 206182) | Populus deltoides microbial communities from Bellville, Georgia, United States - Xylem-PdIQD-R3 | ecosystem: Host-associated > Plants > Phyllosphere > Stem > Wood/Secondary xylem... | reverse complement strand
CTCTTGCTATCTTGGATCTCCCTCATACTCACTGTCCTCTATGCTTTCTTGCTTTCTGAATGCTGTTCTGTTCTCTTGTTGATAGAGAAAACCTTTATATCTTCCTCTTCTTGTTCTCTCTCACCACACCCAACGAAATGCCACCAATCACTTATAATGACTGCATGTGGGTTAACAAAAACTTATTAATTGGTTTCGTAACTCTATATCTCGATTTGATATTTTTAAATTCCTTTATAATTTAATAATATTCTATTAGTTATTTTACACAATCTACTAACAAAAAAAACCGATTAAATTTGAAAAATAAATTCAAAATAAATCAAATTATTAAAAAAATTATTGAGATAATAATATATTAAATCAATTCAGATTTTATAGCTTAACTCATCAAACTCACAATTCAAATCATAAATTTTTAATATTTTCTTTAAAAAATTACCTAAATATACGATAAAAAAACAAAAAAAAAAGTAAAACAATGAAGTTAGAAGAACAAAATTCAAAAGAAAGGAAGTCAAGATGATATTTTAAAACATATTGAGACGGCTACATATTGAATTAATCTAAATTAATTTGCTAAACTTATGATCTAGAACATGAGACCGTAATAATCTTATAAAAAAACGACGTAGAACAAAACTAATCCTACATAAACCAAAACAAAACATATCACAAAAAACAATTCAAAATAAATCAAATGCTTCAAAAACAAATTTCAATATGACATCCTTTTTATATAAAAAAAAATATTGGAATGACAATATATTAGATTGAAGACGCATCACCCCTAGTGCACCCTACCTAAGATAAGTTATATTGTTGTTTGATTGTTTTTCTAGGTCAAGCTATTCATTAGTTTCGTCTAAGGTCTAAGGAAGATCTCCTTTTATGAGAAAATCTTTATCTTACCGAGTTAAATTCTAATTGTTCTAAAGTCTAAATTTTAGCATCACATTATTTTATATTGTGTATCTTTAATACCCGAAAGTGTACTCTATTATATAGCTTTACACCCCCATAGATATTAAAGTCTACTTCTAAACTCTAATATAAAATGAACAAAATGATTATAAAGTATTTTTAATATTTTAGTCAAACCCCAACAGATAATCATAAACTAATTATAATATCTATTTTTTTATTTTTAAAACATGAGAAAGATACAATGTTTTTTTGCTTTTTTATGAAAATATGCTTGGAAAACTTTTTAGGATCTGGTCGTATGTATGGAAATAAAATATTTTTTTGTTTTTTTGTAAAGGAGAAATTAATTAAGAACTTTGAGATTTTTTTAATTTTAATTTTTTTTAAGAAAAGTTTCGGAGAAAACCGAGTATTCTAATATTGAATTTGTATCTTGCAATGCAAAAATACAACCCAATATTAAACAAAATTGGTAGGAAAACACGCGAGAAAATCAGAAATATTTTGAAATGCCCCTTGAATTTTTATTTTTTTTATTTTTTATAATATATAATATTATATTATTATTAAATATATAGGTCGGTCGGCCCAGCTAACTGGACTAGACCCCGCTAGACTAGACCTATTAGCAGCCCAACAAGTTGGGCCACCAGCGGCTCACCAGATTTGGGCTCCTCTCTTCTTTTTTTCTCTTTTCTGTTAGGCTAGACCCGACCCGACCTTATAAGCTGGGCTGAAATAGGTCCAGCCTGGCCTCAGGGGGGTTAATTATTTCCCTCTATATGCAGGCAACGGCCCTGCAGGGGGGAGAAAAAGAAGGGAAAGGAAAGGGGGAAGGTTACTTGGCTTAGGGGTCGCGATAGTGGTAAGGATGTTCAACCGGTGGCTTAAAAGGCTTCGGTGGAGGAAATGGTGGTCGGTGTCGGCTGTGGGGGGAAGAAATCAAAAACTGCAAAGGAGAGGGGAAATGTGCGGTGGTTATAGTGGTGGTTTCTGTTGTTGGACCATGACAGTGTTGAGGGGGAGGAGCTGGTCTGTTGGTGGTTGTCTTTGGTAGATGTAAGAGGTGGTGGCAGCGACAAAGAGTGAGAAAGAAAAGAGAGAACTATTGGTTAGGGAAGGAAAAAACCAGGGAGTATACTAGTTTTTTTGACGATTTTGAAACCAATTTTCTCCTCCTTCAGAACATGAAATCCTTATCTATTTATAAGGGTTGGAAGAAGGATGTTTGGTCTGCACTTGTGTAACATCTTAGCCCTTAGATCAATACAGAAGGATCCTATGTGTGCTTCCATGAGAGGCGTGTTATTAGGAAGAAAAAAAATTTTGAGTTTAATCATAAAATTATGATTAATATTTAGGAGTCGGTACCTAATATTATGGTTACTAGGAACCTATAGTCTGTGAGAGTTTGAGCAAGAAACTAGTTGTGCAAGAGGAAGATACATCACCTCTAGTGCACCCTACCTAAAATATGTTGCACTGTTTTTTTATTGTTTTTCTAAATCAAGTTTCTATCTATTGGTCTTTTTCTAAGATCTAAGGCAGATTTCCCTTCATGAGAAGTCTTTACCTTATTGGGTGAAGTCTTAACCGTTCTAAAGTCTAAATTTTAGCATCATATTTATTTTGTACTTTATATCTTTAGTACCTGAGGGTGTACTCTATTCTGTAGTTGTACACCCCCCGAATATTAAAGTCTACATCTAAACCCTAATATAAAAATGAACAAAATGATTGGTAAATGGTTTTTGATATTTTGGATAAATCCTAATGGATAATCATAAATTGGTTACAATATTCATTTTTTGTTTTTTTACATGAGAAAGATGTAATTTTTTTGTTTTTGTTTTTAAAAATATGCTTGGAAAACTCTTTAGAATCTAGTTATATGCATGAAAATAAAATATATTTTTTTGCTTTTGAAAAGGGAAAATTAATTTAAAATCTTTGAGATTTTTTTGAATTTTAATTTTTTTAAGAAAAGTTTCGAAGAAAACCAAGTATTTTAATACCGGATTTGTATCTTACAGTATAAAAATACAACCTAATATTAAACAAAATTAATAGAAAAACACGCGAGAAATCAGAAATACTTTCAAATTTTTTTTTTATTTTTTATAATATATAATATTATATTATTATTAAATATATTGGCCGGACCCAGTCGGGCTGGGCCGACAGTGGCCCACATGATATAGGCTCTTCTCTTTCTTTCTTTTTTGATGGGCTAGACCCGACCCAACCTTAAGGGCTGGGCTAAAACAGGTCCAACCCAGCCTCATGGGGGTTAATTATTCCCCCTGCATGCAGAATGAATTCTCGTTCTGCATGCAGGCGACGACCTTGCAGGGGGGAAAAAGAAAAAGGGGAAGAAAAGAGGGGGAGGTTACCTAACTTGGGGGTCACAACAGTGGTAAGGATGTTTAACCCTCAGGAGGCTTTGGTGGAGGAAATGATGGCCGGTGTTAGCTGTGGGAGGAAGAAATCAAAAACTGTAGAGGAGAGGGGAAACGTGCGATGGCTGTAGTGATGGTTTCTGTCGTTAGACCACGATGGTGCTGAGGGGGAAAAGCTGGTCTATTAGTGGTTGTCTTTGGCATATGTAAGAGGTGGTGGTAGTGGCAGAGAGAAAGAAAGAAAAAAGAGAATTGTCTACTTGGAAGGGAAAAAACCGGGGAGCAGGTTAGTTTTTTTGTCGACTTTAGAACTAATTTTCTCCTCCTTCAGGACATGAAATCCTCATATATTTATAAGGGTTGGAAGAGGGGCATTTGGTCTTCACTTGTGTCACATCTTAGCCCTTGGATCGACATAGAAGGATCTCAACCGTTGATTTAAAGTAGGTATAATGAGCTGTTAGATTTGTTGCAGAGGAAGGGTTGGTCGGGTTGGTCACTTTGGGGCGGTGCCACCGCCTTTGTGGCATCAGTTGGCCAGAACTAACCACACTAGTGTGTAGTCAGATGTCAAGTGATCATTTTTGTGTAGGTTTTGTCCGATTTGTTGGAAAAACAAAGCGTCAAATGCCTTGGAAAGTAGGACACTCGAGCGACTTTTCTATAGAAGAAGATGAACAGCAGCAATAAAATGACGTCGTTTTGGCCAATTGCGCTTTAGTCTTTGATTTGTGATTTATTCTTAATTACATGGCTGATTGGCTCTAAACTTTCAATTTTGTACAATTGTACCCTTGAAGAACTTCAATTTAAGCCCTGAATTTCAACGCCTTTTTAACTTTGATTCTTAGTCTCAGATTTATGCAATTCTACCCTTCATTGACCATCAAACTTTTAAATTTCTTCAATTCTTCCCTGATTTCAGCCAATTGGGTCCCTAGAGTTTGACGCATTTTGCAAAGCAGTCCTTGGCTATGAATTTATTCAATTTAGCCCCTAATTGACCCTTGATTTTGCCCATGATTTCAATCAATTGACTTGATAAAAATTGAAATTGGTCTCCTAAAATTCCAATCTTCTTAATTAAACCCAAATTAGACTCTGAAACTTAATGTTTCACCAATTAAGCCCCTAATAAAATTAATTTGACCTATTTAAAGTATAATTTGACTTAATTAAATCCTTTAATTGGATCCAAATTAATTCTTAAACATAATTAAACTTTAATTTGGCCCATGATTAAATCAAATTTGTCTACTAAAAATCTAATTAAGTCTTTAAGCTTAAATTTTAAGCAGATTCGTCCAATACTCATTTAATTTGACCTTGAATCTGTATTATCTCTTCTTTTTTAGGTAAAATGAGGCACAATTAAACTCCTAATTTTGTTTAAAATTGCAGCTTGATTTTTTCTTACTTTGCTAAAACGTCAGCCTTCTTGCTATTATTTTATTATATTCTTTAATATTCTTTTTTATTTATTTTGGAAGGAAATAAGATGATTTTGGGGAATAACCCAAAAATAAGTTATGACAATTGCCCATCTTTACAATGTTTATGCCAAAAAGTTTCGTAAGAGATTTTAGATAATAAGTTTTGTAAAGTAGAAAAAAGAATGAGATATAACGGACTCACCAGATCAAGAAATTATCATTTCTTTTAAAAGTGTTTGAAGTGGGGCTTCAAAAGCATGCTCAAAGAAAAATGGATAAGGCTAGAAAACGCATTATCCTAAGGACAAAGGCTAGATAATGCACTCGAAAAAAAAAATAGATAAGGTTTGTAAAAACCTTTTGAAGTGGTATGGTTGCACCAAGAACCTGCCTACTGGTAGGATTCAAAGATTCTAAAATGGTCAAATTGTCATGAGTGACCCATCCTAGTGGAAAAATATAAAGATTTTTCAAAGTGATCTTATTGTAATTGGCGACCTGCTCAGGAAAAAAGATTTCACTGGAGATGTCTTCCTCTCAGCCAAAGCCTTTCCCCAGCAGCAGCATCTTCATCTTCTTCGCACCTGATCTCCCTCATCCCTCTCTTGGTTGTGCCTCTCCTCTGGCCGTTGCTCTCCCTCTAAGCGAAAACGGACCCAGCAGCCCCTCCCATCGCTATTTTCCCTGCAGAACCAAGGACCCCTCACTCTCCATCCCAGATGTTCCCTTCCATCTGCCTCCCTCCTCGACCATCTCACAAATCTTCAACCAGCCGGCCAGCAACAGCGTCTGTTTCCCCCTTCGATCTCAACGGTAGCGACCAAAGTAGGCGTCGTCTTCAGCTTCCCCCACCTCCACTGAAACCCTACAACAGCTCCTCCTCCACGCATGGCTGCACCCGCAGCTCTAGCCTGCAGCCTCCAACACTCCTTCCTCAGCCGCCAGGTCTGCCACCTGAAGAAGAAAAGAACAAAAAAACAAGGGGAAGAAAAAAGATCGGGAGCAGATATGAGAAGGAGAAAACAAAATAAAAACCATTGCTTGTTGCGATTTCTTGGCTTTACAGGTGACGTTACTTCCCTCCGCTGGTGCAGAAGGGGAAAGGAGGAGAAAACGACTCAAATCCACCCATCTCTCAGGTTGTGCTCGCGGCAGCGCGTAGAGGAGACGCGCCGCCACTGTTCTTGAAGTGCCAGAAGTCTTCCCTGCACTGCTCTGAATTTTAGGGGGTTTATTTTGTAAATTTTAAATTGTTTAATGTATTTTTTGTTTATTTTTGAATTTTTATAATTTTTAGGGTGGATGTAAAAAAAAAATATAGTGAAAGTGAATGTATTGTTTGTATTTTTTTTATGGATGTTTTTTTTATGATAAAATTACCAAGAATAAAGAAGAATTTAATATTTTGATTTGCTCACAATCAAGAATTATGAATTTACATGTAAGTCGTATTTTTAATATCTGATGAAAAGATAAAATTTTTAAAACTTCTTTAATACATCAAAGCCACAAAGCAGCTTACCTCAGGTAGGGTGTGTTAGGGGTACTAATACCTTACCTAACCACAACAAATTCCTTACCCGTGAATCTCTGACAAGACCAGTACACTTGGGTTTCCCAGTAACCCTCAATTAAATACTAGGTCAACTCCCAACGAATCAAATCAAGCAAAGAGATGAAAAATCGCCAAACAAATGCCGCGCAGGTGACTTGCGACAATGTATACAATTAAACTATGGCCCCAAAGACATGGGACATGAGTTTTTTTATTTTTCATCTTTTGGTTCAAAATTATTTGATCACTTCAAAATGAAAATTGCTTGAATGAATCGTTTGTCACCTTACAAAAAGGTGTCTAAACATTGTTTTAAGCAAACATCAAATTATTTCAGAAATCAAAAAGCAAATTTAATTTTTTCAAAAATATTTTGGAAAAAGGTTTTTATTAGTTTTTAAAAAACTGATTTGGTCACAATGTTTTGAATAGTTTCATAGAATAAATTATGACGGTCAAAAAGTTTTAAAAAGGATGAGGATTGTCTTTTAACATTTTGTAGGCCACACCTTAGGGTTCAATCATTCTTACCATTAAATTTATCCAATTATGGACAACAATAAAGTACTAAATATTATTTTCATAACAACATCTCTTCATTTTAAAACAACAAAATGATAAAGAAAATGCATATTTCATTTAAAGATGTGATGAAATCCCAACAAAACAAGAAAAGCAAAGTTTTATAACAAAAAAACTGACAATGCAACACTCTTTTTTAAGTTAGCTTTCTTAGCAACACTAATGTCTTTTTAGCATTCATCAATATTTTTTCCATTTGTTTGCTATGTTGGAAATGTTCCAGGATATGTAACATGTATGAAGTAGTATATTCCCTAGTTGCACCATGTTAATGCTTCCGGTTTTGAAGTTGAAAAGCATTATACCATATAAGTATCCTCTCATTACTACAATATTGATATCATAAAATACAAGAGGGATCATATGAGGTCCCCTCCCCATTGTTACACTCATGTTTACCATATATCTTTTATGTCATTTTCTTCTATGTAACTTTTCATGACCCATAATTTCATAAAGCTACGTTTATCATCCATGCAGGTTATAACAAGTTTCCCTTCATACTCGATAATCACGATCTTTGTATCTTTATCACATCCATAAACTAATAGGGAAATTGGAAACAACTCACAACTTTATGTGTTCCCATCAAATATGAAAATGTCTCTTTTCCAAGTGAGCTAGTGAAGTACACCATTCATAGATACTAGGTTCATGCGACAAAGTGATTCATCTTATGGTAACTTGATTTCCTTTATCTGCCTCTATTAACAAGCTTTTGAATTAAACAACTCACATCATATGCAATTAGATAGAAAGAATTCCTTATAAGAGTAAAACTCGGGCTTTGAGAACCTTTTGGTATTGTAATACAAGGGATAAATAAATATTACCTTTTCCTTTTATTTTGTTCACTACTACGAGAGTTATTTTCATTTATTATTAAACTTATTATATGTTTTCAATTGTTATCATTACAGATAATATTTTATACTCTGATTAGTGAAACATATAGTAACACTTAACTTTGAGATGAAAAAAAATATCTTATAACATTTTATTTCTTGTCTTTTTAATGTTGCTTTGTTCTTTATATTTATATACCCTTTTTTTTACGATCCGTCTTTTAGAACTTCTAAGAACCAAATGTCCACAAGTATATTCATTTTCTTAAAAACTATATTGGTGTTTACAAGTTGTCATCTTCTTTTTAGTGTTGTTAATAAATGTAATGTGATGAATTATGCATAATTTTCATAAACTATTTCTAAGATTCTCCACTCTCTGTTAAAAAAACAATTGTTATTAACATTTAAAGGTTTTATATCAATCACTCTACCACCTTGATAAATATATTTTTATTGCTCTAGCGATCATAGATATCTTAGAGAAATTATTTATGCTTTTAAAAACAATTATGTGTGTGTGTATTTATGTCAAATTGTTATCCTCTATAAAATGTGCAAGAGGAAAATGAAAAATCTAATCATATATGTTGCTTTTTTCTTTATTTATATATTGAGAGTGTTATAACCTAATTTTGGACCCTCTAAAATTCTTTTATAAAAAATATATATTCCTCTTTTTTTATTTAAAAAATAAAAAAAATAAAAAATCTAAAATCCAAAAATATTTTCAGGACATGAAGAGATAAGTCATTGGGCTACAACAAGTCAAAATGTTAAAAGAATAATCAGATTCTAATAGTTTGACAAGATGAGTTAAAGAAAGACTTAATTTGAAACAAAGTTTAAGGTTGAAATCTAAATTGACCAAAATTAGAAGAATTAATTAAGTTTAAGGACTTAATTAAACTTCTAGTGGGTTTAATTAACTTAATTAAGGATTTAATTGAAGCAAAAATTAAGTTTAAAAATTAATTTGGCAAAAATCAAAAGAATTAATTAAGTTTAAGAACTTAATTAAACTTCTAAAGGGTTTTGTGGGTTCAATCATGGACTCAATTAAAGAAAATTTAAGTTTGGAGGTCTGATTTGGGTTAATCTGCAATAATTGAAAGAAAAGGGACTCAATTGAAACTTTGAAGGGCCTAATTGACACAATCGGGGGCTTAATTAAAAGAAATTTGATATTTAAAGGATGATTATGGACCAAATTAAAGAATCGTAAAAACAAAGACCAATATGAAAGAAGCGTGCACATTCAGGGACTGAAATTGATTAAATCAGGGGTCAGATTGAAACAAATTGAAAGTTTAATGAGAAATAGGGGTCAAATTGTATAATCTATAAACCATGGACTAATTTTGTAAAAGGTGCAAGAATAAAAGGATCTCAATCAATATTTCTAGGGATGTAATTGCATAAATTAAAAAGTTTTTGGATCAATTAAGGGTGCATATGTTGAAATTAGAAAAACATGGACTAAATTGAAATTTCCTAAAATCCTTTTTAAAAACTCTATTTTTTAGGGTTCAGACGAACGACATGTCACTCATACTTTAATGAAGAAATGAATGACATGTCGTTTAGTCATTGTGTCTTCTTCTTCAACCGAAAGGTTGACTGAGATGCCATGTTTAAATGAATGAACATGGCATTCTCGACAATTTTAGAGGCTCTAATCAACATCAATCAACTGAGAAAAACATCCTCTACAAGGATCAACTATCCTCATCAAATATTTGTACCTCATTTGGCTCAATGAGCTTAACAACTTCTTGTCCCCAATCAACCACTCCTGCATTGTTAGATTCAAGCTAATCGAGAACCACCTTCCGATCAATGAATATAGAGTTATAGACTTTTATATAAAGTGTGGTTTGTTCCCAATGGTAGATCCACATACACTCTATATGATGTAGGTCTATCAATGGTATGTTTATGTCTCAATCTTTAGAATAATCTTGACAAAGTACCCAACCCAATCAGCTATGACTGATAAGTTTTCAGCCTACCTTGGCTGCGAGAAGGAAATAAAATAGTTGACAAACAACAATAACTGTGCTAAACAAATTCACCATGAAAGAAAAGACTCAAAGCTGTTTTTTCATGCTGTTAAGAAGACAAAAGAAAAGCTAGGCACCATCAATTTTGGAGAGGAAGATTTTGGGAGAGAGAATAACAATCTTCCATAAACCTCTTAGTGAAACTGTCATGGTTTTGCAACTTCATGTTTTGATTTGCTTATAAAAGCAAGTGCTCTTAAGAACAACAGGAAGAAGTCCATTTTAGAGAGAAAAATAAAGTGAAGAAACACAAAATAAAATTACATTAAAAAATAAAGGAAATTATTAAGGTTTGAGAACAAAAATAAAACCATTGTATGTAAAGTTGGGAGCAGGGCATTCAAGCTAAGGATTAGAATCTGAAAACAAGGAGATAAAAGGCAATAAGCTTCAATAAAGGAATCAACAATAAAAAAAAAATAACATTGAGTTTAAAGGTATATATCCATCTTTGATAAGGGGGTATAGCTCAATGAGCATACCCTCTTCCTCTTAATTCTTTTCAAGTTCTTGTTTGAATGTTTATTGTGTACATATTATGATTAGTTATAGTTTAATGAACAATATTTATGTTTAAATGTATCTAATCATGTTTTGAACTAAAATGCATGTTTTGGAATGTATGTTCAAGATGGTATTAAATACATGGTTTGATGATTATTAATGTAATGATGATAGCATGTTTAATTATTAGTTTTGATACTTTGAAGTCAAGTTTGATTATTTGAATTTGTTTTGATTTAACTAATTGATGTTTGATTTGTTAAGACTATAATCTTAATTTGTTCTTTGACGTGATATTGGGTTTATTTAAACTTTTATACATGTTAAAGATGAAGAAAAACAAATGTTAAAATTTATGTAATAGTGTTAAAGGATCTTAGAATGTATTTATGAATTTTTGTTGATAAAATGGATGAATTTGTAGTTTGTTTCTTTTACCTATTTTCTTATAGTTTGAATGTTTTACTAGGTTAGCATAAGCATGTTTGAAGTAGGTTTGATAGCATAAGCTTTTGTGGTTTTAGTCAGTGTATAGGTTTAAGCCCTTTCTGAGTTGTTTTTGGGTTTTTATGGAATTTTTAGTCTTTGAATGTTAGTGACCTTTTTTCTGATTTCTCATAGTTTGATTTTATGGCCTTTTTTATGTGCTTAGATTGAAGCCTTAACTTATATGTTATTGTTCTCTGTCTTTTTTTATCCATTAATTACTTATTTTAGACCAATCAATCCTTAAAAGTTTGAATGTCAAGGTTTATGTTCTTGGTTGTTGGGTTTGATTACAAGTCATTCTTGATTTGTTTTTCTTATATAATTCATCATTATGCTGCAATATTCCATTCTCCATGTGTTTGTGTGTTTTATTTGACAAAACTTGGTTGAAATTTACAATTTGATTTATGAATTCTTCACTTATTCTTTGTATTCTTAGCGAGATTCAAATGAAAATTTCTTTTAATCTTCAGTCTTTATATATATATCATGTTTTTGGGCCTTTTAGGCTTGGAATGGAAAGTCCAGCCCACATGACTGAGCTAAGTCCATCAGTGTTAAAGACATATTTGTTTGGTCAGAAATTTTCAAAATAAAAATGTTTTTTTTATTCTGAAAGCATGTTTGTCAAATATGGTCTTAAAAAAATTTTTAAGTCTATGATTTTTAGCGAAGGGCGTGTTTGGCAAACACGCTTTACTGATTTTCCAACAATATTTCTTTTTTTTTTTAAGTGTTTGCCAAACATAGTTCTTTTTTTAATTAATAAAATTTTATGCCTTTAAAAGATCTATTTGCAATAAAGTTTTTATGGTTCTCATATTTTGCTTTTTATTATTTAATATTTAAAATTGTGACCTATATATGAGGCGCTTTTCAATATCAAATAAATCGGTTTCTTTCCACAAAAAATAATAATAAGTTTCTTTTAAAAAAAATACATTTAAACATTTTTATTTTATTTGACCAAGTCTCTCAAATAAAAATCATATTTGCATAAAACAAATAAAAAATACATGGAAAGATTTAGCATTTTTTAAAAAATATCAAAATTCAAGAAAAATGGTTTTTATATATCTTTGCATGTATTTTTAAATTTAATAACAAGTTTATTAAATCCATGAGAACTTAGCCTACATTTTAAAAAAAATCAACTTGTTTATTTTAATACCAATGAGTATGAACTTATAAGTAAGATATATTCTTGAATATTAAAAAAAAACACAAAAATTATGTTTGGGCTTTAAAATGGCTAGACGCGATCTATAAAGACATAGTTCACTCTACTAGGATGGAGTGATGGACATAATTTGACTAATAGACAGACCAGCGATTATAAAAACACAACAATATCTTAATAATCAAATAAATAAACAATGCAACTTACCTTAAATAAAGTGCACTGAGGGTAATATTATCCTTCCTATACATATCTAGTCCTCTTATCTAAACTCTAAAAATCAGTTAGTGTTTCTAGTAATCAAAATACTAGGCAATGACTTCAAACCTTTTATAACTGATAAAAGAGGATTCCTTTTTTTTTCACCCGCATCCGGGAGGACAATTATCACGACACCGCACACATGCAATAAAGATAATGGTTGGATATTGGATTAGAGAATAAAGATAGCCCTCTCTCGTTATATTATATTACTAATTATTTAACATGCCCTCCATCGCAGGTCATAAAAAAATTTCTAAAAAACAAATAAACAAGTATATAGGTTGTTTTGATGTGTTTTTTTACATAAAAAATTAAAGTATAAATTAAAAAATTTAAAGTCACTACATAAAAAGCGCTACAAATGAAAAAAAATCATGAAACTCAATTCCTATCAAATCAAATACCAAATGATAAAATCAGGAAAAAAATCAATTGTACAAAAGAATCTAAAATAAAAAATTATAATTAAAAGAATGAGAGTAAAAAATAAAAAAATAATAAATTAGAAAGCAACAAAAAAAATGTTCAATTAGAGGGTTAAATTGAAAAGAAAAATAATTTTAACAAAAAAAAAGATAAAAAAAATGAGGGTCAAATCAGAAAAAATAAAACAACATATACTTTGAATGAATAATGAAATTGAAAATCAATAAAACTTTAACAAAAAGTCTAAGAAATAAATTAGAAATAAAAAAAATAAGGACTAAAAATAAAAATATATAATATATGACAAATTATAATTGAAAGACTAAATTGAAAACAAACAAAACTTTTATAAAAAGAATTAAAATCAAAATAAAAAATCAAAAGAATAAGAATTAAAATTGAAAAAACAAAAAGGACAACCACACCCTTTTTCAAGTTGGAGAGATAAAAAAAAAAAAAAAAAGAAGAAAACAATCATCAACGACAAGCTGCTTATTATCCGCCATCACGCACCACACCAAGAGAAAGAGGACACGATGGCGCTTCTAAAGATGACAAAAAAGCAAGTTCAACCACCAAGTGGTATCTCACGCATCGCACAAATGAGGTAAATGTCACTCACTCGCTAATATATAATGAGGATGCATTAACAGGTTTTTTTAATAAAAGATTAATTATCCAACAAAATAAAAAAAAACAAAAATCCCTCATGCCTCTGGAAATTTTTTTAAAAAATGTGTGATAGGACCAAAAATCCTAATCGTTCATGTTGTCCTTGAATTCACGAGTCTAGTCTTTGTTTTTTTTATTTATTATTCTTTAATTTTTATTTTAATCTCAACTAGATCACATAAGAAGAAGTCTAATACATTTTATTTGAAACCCCGGGAATCAGGAGTTTTCAAGTTAACACACCAATCTTTGGT
>Ga0325410_1005818_pt1 | contig 13593 bp, 6 predicted proteins | sample PopdelMetagenome_16_FD_206182 | JGI IMG/M metagenome (GOLD analysis project Ga0325410, IMG submission 206182) | Populus deltoides microbial communities from Bellville, Georgia, United States - Xylem-PdIQD-R3 | ecosystem: Host-associated > Plants > Phyllosphere > Stem > Wood/Secondary xylem... | reverse complement strand
TCAGATACTCCACCTCTTACATCATGGAAAGCTGTATAGAAGGCATGCTGCCATGTCATGTTGTCTTGCTGCTAGCTACTCTTGGGTTTCAGCTGCCTTTGAAGTTTTCGAAACTTGTGAGTGTTTGGACACCATCTAAACTTCTGAAGATAATAAATGTTTTCGTAATCTAAAAGTATTGCAACTTTCTTTTAGCTTTGCTATAAAAAGATGTTGTTTCTTAGTTTGCCCTCGTAGAAATTTCTAATTGTTGAGAGCAACGGCGGAGGACTTAAGGAGGCTAAGTCTAAGTAAAAAAAATAAATTATAAAAATTTTAATAACCCACCCACCTTGATTTTTAATAATTAGTCATGAGACAATTACATAAACTTTCCAATAATCCAAAACTCAATAAAAAACTCCTTTTGTTCTTTATTAAAAACCACAAAAATCCTAAACATGTATAATTAATTTGTCGTGAGATAATCAGATTCGCATATCTTTGTAAGTTGGGGTTTTAACTATCACAAAACGTGAAACTAATAAAGAGGCTAATCAAATCGGTAATTTATATTGAAGTAGAACTACTCGATAGGGCTCTTATTTTTATTATATTTACAGTTTAATATATATATATATATATATATATGGTGCAACTATTATTATGCTTGAAAGTATGCTTTAAGAAGGATCTTCTAACTCTATACATGAAGAAATTGGTGGTTGTTTGATTGTAATGAAATCTTTTAAATTTATATTTATCTTATATTTAATGCATAAAATAATGAAGATTATTGATTTACTTTGTCGAGCTTTGCAGCAAAAATCTCTTGACATCTTAAATGTAATGGATCTTGTATCAACTACTAAAGTATTGCTTCGAACTTTAAAAGATGTCGGATTTGATATTTTCTTTGTATATGTGCAATTTATTTGCACACAATATGAGATTGACATACCACGTATGAATACTTCGTATAAAAAAACTATAAGTCGTTCATGTAAGCAACAAGGATCAATAATAGTTTACCAACATTATCATTATGATATATTTAACTCAATAATAAATTTTATCCTAAAGATTTCAATGAACAAGAAATGTATAATTTGAGATCTTAGCTAGAGCATTTGTCAGATTGATATAATTCTTCATAAGAGCTTTCAAAATATGTTTATCATTTCTTAATTATGTCAAGGATTAGTTGAAACTAATAAGTCGCAACACTATCATTTGATTGACAGGTTCATTTGTTGTCACAGCCCAGCCCAACCTGCCAGATATTGTCCGCTTTGGGCCATACGGTCCTCACGGATTTGTTATTGGCGACCATGCATAGCACCAAAATGCGTCTAACAAGTTAGCAACCAGCACTACTAATAAGGTCAGCAACCAACTCCTCACCCGCCGATGTGGGATATTACAATCTTCCCCCCTTAAGGAGCCCGACGACCCTGTCAGCACCATCAAATAGCCAGTGAGGCCGGCTCTGATACCAAATGTCACAGCCCGGCCCAACCTGTCAAATATTGTCCATTTTAGGCCTTACTGCCCTCACGGATTTGTTCTTGGCGACCACGCATAGCCTCAAAACGCGTCTAACAAGTTAGCAACCAGCACTACTAATAAGGCCAACAACCAACTCCTCACTCGCCGATGTGGGATATTACAATTATCTTGTTTTGACTTTGCTTGTTTCCACTACCACCACAGAGCAAGCATTTTCAGCTATGAAACATGTTAAAACTGTGCTTGGCAATAAAATTAAAAATGAGTTATTAACAGATTTTATGATGATTTACATTGAACGAGAGCTTGCTGAAGATATCGGTTAGGATTCGGTCGTAGATGAATCCTATTCCACAAAACATTGAATGATGCAACTTTTATAGTGTATTTTTTTCAATTTTATGTATTTTAAATTTTATTTGTTTATATTTTCTGTTATGTATTTGGATTGAAACTTTATTGTTAACTTGATAAATTTATATATACGAGTTAATGATTGATCTTGAAAAATAATTTATATGTATTTACTTTGTAGCCCAGGATTAAAAAAATTCTTAGCTCCGCCCTTGGTTGAAAGTGACCAAAAACTTTATATTATACATGTCATACTTGATATAAAGACTTACCTGAATATAATTGTTCAAAGTATCATTTATTTATTTATTTTATATTGAATCGGCTAGATTTAAATTAGATTTGAAAAGAATTAGCGAATCACTAAAAATCTATACGAGTATACAAGTTTATTGACTTACAGTTTTATCCAATTCAACTAAAATTCAAGAAAATCTGCTAATATATGCTGGATTTAACCACTATATTTTATGGTAAGAACCTGGCTGCCATGTAAATCTTCCAGTCCATACTTGGATTTAAAATCTATGCTTTATGCATAATGGAAAACAAGTCGTGGAATTTGTGATCATGCACTAATTGAATGATGGTCTAGCATATGCATGTCAATGGCTGTTTGCGTAATTTCAATGTGCCTTGAAAAAAAGAGAAAGTCATGTCATTGCCTTGATTTTTTAGTTTAAAATATTTTATAGTTAATTAATTAGTTACATATGATATTATTATTTTCATATACATATATATTTATTATTAATAAAGATTTAATTTATTTTTAATATTTATATAATATTAAATTAATAAATTTAATATTTGATTTATGAATCTATAGTAAAAATAAAATTCATGGGATAAAAATAATTTACAAGGAAAATTATAAAGTTGTTATAATTATAAAATTCTTATTGCATCAAAACATTATTTTCGTATACATATATATATTTATTATTAATAAAGAGTTAATTTATTTTTAATATTTATATAATATTAAATTAATGAATTTAATATTTGATTTATGAATCTATAATAAAAATAAAATTCATGGGATAAAAATGCTTTACAAGGAAAATTATAAAGTTGTTATAATTATGAAATTCTTATTACATCAAAACATTGTTCTTAAAATGTTCTTGGTTGATACTCTCTTAAATACTAGATATTTATTAGAGTCATAGAGATCGGTATATATTATGTTCTTTCATTTATGTTGTTTTTATAAGCTGAGGTATAAGGGATAACTAGAACTAATATGTAGGTGCTTGTCATAAGATATGTACATTGAACTGATCTGCATGAGAATTTCATATAGAGAAATCACATATGTTTATGGAAAGGCTAATGTGACGGTTATGTAAGTGATTCTTAGACTTGAGATTATTAAGTTATTTTATATAAAGAATGTTATGTTTTAATCTTTTTGCATGTTATCTTAATTGAGGTAATGAAGGAGCAAACATTGGGTATAACATGAACTATATAAATGTACATGAGTGATCAATAGAGGATTCATCATCCTAGATGAATTAGAAAAAATATTTTATTTTTTCTTAAATAGTATTGACTGAGAAATTCTAGGCCAAGATGGAATGAGATTTGAAAAGAGTTAGAAATTAAGAACCTAATGGGTCACACACATTAAGAACCATTAGTTAGAAATTAAACTAGGATAATTAATCAAGTGTGACTTGATTGAAAATAATTTTAGAAATTAAGCACTAAAATGTATTTAATTTAAGGATTATAATTCTAGTCCTATAATAATCAAATAGGGACTTGATTGATTAAATTTCTAAAATTATCCTTAAATAATATGCAAATTGATATTTTGTCAATTTATAGGGTTTTTCATATTTTTTCTATAAATGGTATGTTGTGGCTCTTATTTTTTTTAAGTAGACATTGTCTGCTAGACAAAAAAACTACATAAGTCACAAAATAAAGAGCTAACACTCTAGGCATAGCAATCTCTCTCTCCTAAATAAGAGTTAAAGAGATTTTTAACTAGTGATTCATTTGGATTACCATTGGAGGCCGGATAATTAGTCAACTTGTAGTTTGCAACAACCTAGCATTTAAAGAATTATTAAAAGTCGAAGAAGATCAAATATTCAGATAATAAATCCCTAAGCAACTCTAGATCTATTTAACGGGATCCTAGAGCTCCTGAGTAATTTTGTTTTATTATTTCTGATGTGTGTATGACATTCAAGAACCCAACATTACTTTTATCTGTAAAGTAAGATTTATAGATTATTGGTACAGGTGGTCTGTGTGGGTCACCTTTCATAATAGATTTTGCATAAGTGATTGCATGTTTTGACATGTGTCCTTTAACTTCCAATGTGATATCCATATCATATAAGGATAAGGATAAACAAACCTCAATCTTGAGGGATGCAGTTCAACTAGTCAAGCTCTAGGTTTGCTCCCTAGAGGTCACTAGTTCAAGTCTCACAAACCTCAGAGCCACTAGAGACTTACATGGTCGTTAACTTCAGAGCCCGTGGGATTAGTCGAGGTGCGTGCAAGTTGGTCCAGACACCCACGTTAATTAAAAAAAAGATAAACAAACCTCATCTTGTATTTTCAACCGAGAAAAAAATGTTTTTCGGGAAAAGTAATTGTGATTAAATTGAAAAATATCTTTGATATTATCTTTCTATAATTGAAAATTATCTTTGACATTACGAGGATGGTTTGAATTGAGATTACATTTATAGATGTGCCAACACTTAATATCTTTTTTTAAAAAAAAAATATCAATAAAAAAATATCTAATTATTTATAGGTTTACCATTATGACTTATTTAATCACTAAAGAGCCATCAAAACTCAAAAATAATAAAAATGCTACCAAGTAATCATTAGGAATTTTTGAAAAATAAATGGTTATTCATGAACTCTAATTAGACAAAATTAATTGATTTATGTGCGAACTTAATTCACAAGACAAGAGAAAAATGTAACTGAGAGAGAGGGGGAGTGATTTGATCTGGCCCCGTTTGTTTACTGGAAAATAGTTTTCTTTTGAAAAGTGAATTCTGAGAAAGTGAATTATTTTCTGATGTTTGGTAGTGTAATGGAAAATAAGTTGGAAAACACTTTCCAGTATTTGGTTATGTCATGCAAAATGAGCTGGAAAATAACTTATTAATGTTTTATTTTTCTCAAGTTTATTAAAATAATGAGAAACAAATCTTACAAATTAGAAAGTTGAATGAGAATGGAATTGAAAAAAAATATAATTTCATAAGTTATCTCAAATAAAATAAATAATAATCAAAATAATAGAGATCAAATCTAAAAAATAAAAAAATAAAAGATGAAGAAATTAAAATAATAATAATTAACATTTCATAAATTATTTCAAATAAAATAAGTAACAATCAAAAGAATGAGGACCAAATTTGATAGATAAAAAATTTTAATAAAAAAATAATAAGGGAAAAGCAAATAACAATTATAAAAATGAGGACCAAAGTTAATATAAAAATTAAATTTTAAGAGATGAAATTGAAAAATAAATATTCAAAACAAAATATATATAATAATCAAAAGTTTGGAAACCAAATTTGATATAATCAGCAAATAATATGACATTTCTAAATTTTTCACAACTTCCGCAAAGTGTTTTCCGCCCAAATTTTTCTTTGATTGGAAAGTGTTTTATGTTGACCAACTTTTCTAATAGCAAACAAACACAAGAAACTTTGGAAAATAATTTCCCGTAAACCATTTTCCAGAAAACAAACATAGCCTAAGAGAAAAGGTAACAGAGATACTCATATATTGTTTGGTTAGTTTTCATTTTAATATATATAAAGGTTCATTTCAATATATATAAAGGCAATAGGATCATTTCATCAAATTCCAAAAGTTTTCATGATCCAGGATGTAAAATGATTTTTTTAAAATTACACCAGGTGATCACAATTCCTACAAAACATTGGGATGCTAAATATGATTTTCCATCTATAATTTCATTATTTTTCCACTTTCTTTCTATTCTTTTGAAAATTGCAATTTACATTCAAAGTCAATAATTTTTAAAATTGTAAAATACTTTGAATCCTCGCTAAAAAAAAGTCAACAAAACAGTTTAAGTTATTTATAAGATTTTCATTATATTCTAATTAATTACCAAAGAGCCCTAAAGTCTTAAAATATTAAATAGAAAATTACTCTTAGCATTCTATAGTTTGGTCAAAATTCCAATTGTCCGTCAAGTTTTGAAAAATTACAATTTGCATCATGGGTCAAAGAAAATTTCTAAATTCGATAGAAATACCAAAATACCCCTATCTATATTATATTAAAAATCAACCCAAACGGTAGATAACTTCTTCCTCATCAATCAACTAAAAATCTTCTTACTTAAAAATCAATTTCTCTTTCCTCCTAAACCCAATTCGAACAAAAAATCAGTGATTGTAATCGCTTTCTCTCACATGATTTCGTGATTTAGTGTGGTTATCTCCTTGTTGTTGGATTCTAACATTCGTTTCATCCAAATCCAGAGCGGCAAAACCTATTTTTGAAGAATGGGAGGCTGGGTTTTTGTTGAATTAAGGTTCTTTAGTCTTTGGATTCTTGTTAGAAACTAGATTTAATTTACTGAGTTAAAAACAAACAAAAAAATTATTTCCTTCATGGGGTTGGATTCATTTTTAATCAGATCAAGTTTTGGATTTTGGTTATCAGGGTGAACAAAAAAAACTCATTTTAAGGGAACTTGAAAATTTTAACTCTAGTGAAATGAGTAGTAAATTGGGGTCTTGGGAATTACAAAAGCTTGGTGCTTTGGTGGGTTTTGATTAGTGGTGTTGAATGGGACATCGGGTGAGCTACATGTGAAAAGGGTAAAAAATATAAAAAGAGATTACCACCTAGTTTTATAAAAACTAGAAATTCTAATTGATTTTTAAAGGTTCTAGGTAAATGACTAATTATGTAATATGGACTGTAGACATCACCTTATACATAATATTTAAGGTAGGTTGTATTATTGTTTGTTTTCAATGATAAAATGTGTTTAATGTTCTTACATGCTAAAGTTTGCCTATTCTAAATACACAAATAAAAACAATAAAAAAAATAAACATGTCATTTTTTTTATATTCATAGAATTTTATGTTTTTTTAGATTTTTACGTGGAAACACTTCCAAAAAATTCATCATAAAAAAATTAAACACATAGTGAAAATCAGGCATGCTCATAAAAATTTCACAAAAAACATGTCTACACATAATAAAATTCACAATTTAAAAACAATATCAACAAAAATCATAATTTAACAAACATATCAATGCACGTTAAAACTCATAAACAAATCAAACTTATATTAAAATCTAAATTGGCGCCAAACTATTGTGCATTAGATAAAGTTTTTACGACTCAATCATTCCAATCTCATTACGAGGTATTAATTTTCAACCTTATTTTACCATAAAAATAAATTTCATGATGACATCATATTATTGGGGTTGTCACGCAACAAACACGAACCCAAGACTTCAAATATTTTGCAATAATCAATAATGATACACAATCAACTAAAATTCTTAACAAAAAACCAACAATTTTTCACAAAGATTCAACAACAATAAAAAAAATCATTAAAAAAATAATTAGAATTTGAAATCAACCTTCTAGAACGGTGGGAATCGATTAGAAGTTGCTGGAAGCCTGGATCGGTCGAGAATATATCAAGGACTATCAAAATAGTGTTGATACATGTAGATCACGCACTGTCATGACTAGTGGCGAGTGGACTAAAGGTCCAGTGACTTGGGAAGAGCATGGTTAAATGGATTAAGTAGTTTTCCTCCTTTTTGTCACTTTTATGGCGACGGTATGGTCAACGGTTGCTTAAAAGAGGAGATCAGCCCATTTTGAATCTTGATTTCCCTCTCCTTCCTTTCTCTTCTAGCTTCTTCTCTTTCTATATTATACTTGTGTATATTATACAAGTGTTATACTTTTTTAATGTCATAGCCTCCTCTTCTCTGCAGAAATGCATTGCTTTATAGCCAGTGCATGGTGCATTTGCACTTAATACACTTGTACTAAATGCAAAGTTCACTCAATTCAAAGTGCACTTAGTTACCTCACCTCACCGAAAAATGTATTTTATGGGTTCAGGTAAAGGAGTAAAATCCCGGCTGTTCCAGGCTTTTACAAGAGATGCACGCCCTGACTCAAACTCGAGACCTGCTGTGCAGATCTCAAACTCTTTGTCATCACGCTATGCTACTTGAAGACAAAGTGCACTTGGTGCACACACTTATTTTATATTCTTTTCTTTTCTTTTTTTTTTATTTATTATTTTTTAAATTCGTAGACGCAAAAACAATAGGCAAAAAGGTTGAAAAATATGAAATGGTCGTTCATTGGTCCAATCGTGTTGAAAACATGTGTTTTTTTTTTGTGAGTTTTGTATTTTTTTTTTTTTTTTTTTGAAAAATGATGAAAACTAGGGTTTAAGAACTGGGTGATAACAAGTAGGTTTTGAAGAGAGAAAAAAAAAATCATTTTCATGCTAGTTGTTGATCGAAGGCAAAAGCAATGATTCCATATTGGAGCTTGGCCTAGTAAATTACATCTCAGCCCCTGAGAAACGGTCGGGAAAGTGCAAGAACCTGGAGAATATTCATTTGGATAATTGTTGGAGTCAGAAAGTGCAATATCATAAGATTAGCACAAAAAATCAAGTAATCTTTTAGGGTTTTTGACTTGGGCAAAAAATCAAATATGTAGCATTTTTGTTATTTTTGAGCTCAGAGTTTCTTAGTAATTAAATAGAAAATAATAATAAACTTGTAAATAATCAAATAATTTTTATTGATTTTTTTTTGGATACATTAAATATAAGAAGTAAATTGTTACACATCCATCAAAATTTGAGATGCAAAGTATAAATTTTTAAAACTTAATAGGCAAATACAATTTTGATCATATTAGAGAAGGTTAGGGGTAATTTTCTCAATTATAAAATTATATCTCCTATTTCCTATTGATGAATCAAAATTCTATAAGTATATCTTTATATATATTTACCAATAAATATCAGATCAAGAAAAACATATAAGTATAATTTTTCTGAATTCTAAGATGTGTTAGGCTCGCACACGCCAGCACCAAACACACTCCAATGGAAGCGCATTGGGTATGGAGCTAACCAGACCTAACCCCGGGTGGACTTGATAATATGCCAAACCTAACCCTGGGTGGGCTTAAGTCTATCATGACTCGTCATATCTCAATTTTTTAGCTAGATAAAATGAGTGGAATACAGCTCACAATGTAACTTAAAATATCATAAAGATAAAGTTATACTTCATCTTTTTTTCTTCATATGAAAAAAAAACTCATAAGCTGTAAATACATCATGAGGCCTTCACAACAAAGGTTCATAATCTTTATTCTCTACTGCATATATATTTTTAGAGCACCTCTCTCTGGAATATTATTGTATTTTCTCTCTCTAAAATACTTATTTAAGCATCAGAGAGTCTTCACCTTCACTAATTTTATTTTTTTTGCATGTACTAGCCACAAGTCACCTTGGTCTACCAAACATCAAATTCAAGCTATCAACCACATTGAGGCTACCTTACTGAGCACCTCTATTTTTAACTCAATATATGTATTTATATCTGTTGTTTATTACGTGAATAATTATTTTTTATATAGGTAAAATGTTCTATAAAGAGAACATGCAGCCTCTATCACCATCAATCACAAGTTAGAATTCATGATATGTAAATGATTGCGCATAATTACATGTTAGTGAGCTTTCTTGATTATTAATTGTATTAATATCTTGTAACTTATATAATTAAATGCTAAGTTATATGTAACTCCATATTAATTGATCAATATTCATTAAATTGGATTTACTTTTTTTATATAGATTTTGGGTTGATATTTTCATCATATTAACTTACAAAAATCAAATCATTTTATATATGAATATATATCTTCTACATCACAAGACGAGTAAAATTAGTAATATTAATTATGAATTATTTCAATTATAAATAACTTTAAATTATATTAATACTCAAATGTGGCTTAAAAAACATGGGCCAGATATAAAGTTATCATCCTCTATTCTGTTTTGTTTTAAAATTTAAACCATACAATGAGTCTATTGAATCTCGATTGATTTAAAATTAAAAATTAATTGACTGAAAATTTAAAATGATTTGAGTTTTTTTTTTAAAAACTTAATTAATTTGATTAAAAAATTAATTATTTAGATACCATTGTCAAAACTCAACTATTAACATGTTAATTTGTTTTTTTTAATTTTTTTTAGTTAAATTGATATGATTTTAATTAAAAAAAAAAAAAAACATAGGATGAACTTGAGTATTGCTCAGGTGAACCCTCACCGGGTCGGCTTTTAAAAGTATATCCTCGCCACTCCACTCTAAGGCTGTATCAGCTAGAGGTACTCCATTCTCTTGAACTTTCCACCCACCAAGTGTCTGTAAGTCTCTCGTCCCTGCCATCTTCTTCCAATTTCGTGTAATTTCATGTTAAAGAAGGTAAAGATTTGATACCGACAAGCTCAACTCAAGAAACACCCACCTTGTCTTTGAGCTAATCTAATCTAATCTAATCTTCTTTACTCAATTGATTGCATTCATGCAACTTCAATTCGTTCTCGTTAACCCCTTTACTTTTCATCTCTAATGATGCACTTTTCTTCGTTTTCATCCACGTTAGGGTACATACAACATTTTCCACCTGCCCTTTTTGGTGGCCGTTCTTCGTTTCTTGAATGCTCCCCAACTGTTTGTGATAAAGTCTCTTAGACTCTTACTTGGTTCTTATATCACTGAAACAACAATGGCTTTGTACCTGTCTTCCCCTTCCCAAACCGGTTGTTTCCTCAAGTACACCTTCCTCCCATCGAGTACTCCTTCTGAGCTACATGCAAATCCCTCCCTGACTTGTAGAAAACCCAGATACAAGCGTCTTTCCATATCTTGTTCAGCTCCAAAAATTGTTCGTGATGTTTCACTAGACAAGCACGTTGTGAGACAAAGTAGGATTCGGTTTGTTCAAAAGCTTAAAACGCTGCTGTTGTCCAAACCAAAACATTACATTCCGCTCCACATTCTTTCCAAATGCCGTTCCTATCTTTCACTCACGAAACCTTGTTCAATCCGCTCTATGATTTATCGTTACCCTTCCATTTTTGAAATATTTCCAATGCCGACACCTCCGTTGCCATTAAATGCCACCAAGCCTTACTATCAGCTGTGTGTTCGTCTGACCCCAGCTGCTGCAGCCCTTGCTGCACAGGAACTTCGTCTTCAGTCTGAAATTTCCACTGATTTAGCCAACAAACTGCAGAAGCTTCTCATGCTCTCTTCTCATCGCCGACTTGTCTTGTCGAAGCTGGTTCATCTTGCACCTGATCTCGGGCTTCCCGCTAATTTTCGATCTCGCCTCTGCAATGACCACCCTGATAAATTCAGGACTGTTGACACCTCGTACGGTCGTGCACTTGAGCTTGTATCGTGGGATGAACAGCTGGCTATTCCTTTGCCCGCTCCGAAAGTTTCTCGTGAGTTGATAGTGGACAGGCCTTTGAAATTCAAGCAGTTGACACTTCGAAAGGGTCTTAATTTGAAGAGACGTCACCGAGATTTCCTGGTCAAGTTGGGAGACTTGCCTGATGTGTGTCCATATAACACATGTTTAGAAGAATTTGCTAAGGAGTCCGTTGAGGCGGAGAAGAGAGCTTGTGCAGTTGTAAGAGAGGTGTTGGCCATGACAGTTGAAAAGAGGACTTTAATAGACCACTTGACACATTTCAGGAAGGAATTTGGGCTGTCCAACAAGTTGAGAGGGATGATTATAAGGCACCCAGAGTTATTTTATGTGAGCTTGAAGGGCCTAAGGGATTCTGTTTTCTTGGTCGAGGGATTTGATGAGAATGGTAAACTTCTGGAAAATGATCGAACTTCAGTCATAAAAGATCAGTTGATGAAGTTGGTCAGTGAAGCAAAGAGGTTGAGACGAGAAAGGAGAAAGCGCGGTAAGTATGGCAATGATACTGGAGACTCTAATGATGTTGATGAGAATGATGAATTGCTCGACGCTTTTGATGACTATGATGATGGTTTCGAGAATGTGTTTGACTCTGAAGATGCAGGCTTTGATTATGAATTTATTGACAAAGATGACAAATACAATGAGTTTGATGGTTATGGGGAGAATGGAGAGTTATGGACTGCTGATACTTCCTTTGATTGCACCAGTGATGGGGGAGGCTCCAGGGAACCTTGGTAGCATTGACTGATACTGTACTATTTATCTTTGTGAAATATAGGTGTTTTAACGGTAGTTTGTGTATAATGTGGATGATGCTAGCAAATATCAGTGAATTATACTTCTTTTGAAGCTGGACCTTGCGAAGATGATTGAATCCTAGGTACTGACCAAAAAGCTGGATGATCTCTAAGAAATAGATGGAAGTTTGTTAAAATGGTTTTGATGCTAATCTTGGCGTCCTAATTCCTTTGATGAAAGAGCTTTAAACCTTCGGCCTGCACATCAAGCTTGTTTTTTATGCTACCACAGTAGCCACAAATCCTATAGATGTAGCATTTTCTCCTGGAGAATGTTCTCCCTGTCTACTTGCTAGGTTCCAAAATGTGCATGGTCTTCTATATCTAGGCAGTGCAGGGGAAATGAAACTTGATTGGCTGCTTGTGAACTGATGGGCTTTATGTACCAAGACCGTGTAGGTGTTCGAAGCATTCCTCGTGTCTATTCACCTGGTGATTTGTTGCCTCCTACGCCTACTTAGATGAGGAGTATTATATTAGGAGTATTCGACAGCGTGGTAATTATTATTTTTAAAATATTTTTTATTTGAAAATATATTAAAATAATATTTTTTAATTTTTTAAAATTATTTTTAATATTAAAATAATTTAAAAATACAAAACAATATTTGAAAGAAAGAAAAAAATAAATAAAAATTTATTTTTTTAAAAAAATATTTTTAAAACATAAAAAATAAACAGGATGAAATATTTTTAAAGCAGCTACTTCAAATTTTTTAAAGAAATTAAAGAAAAAACACCAATCTTTTTTATAAAAAAAAGCGAAAAAACAAAAGAAAAGCTCAATTACTCAAAATTTAAACTTATATATAAAGATAATTACAACTTAATTTCTCTAGTTCAATGAAACTAATTAATTATTGCTTGTGGTTTCATAAACTACAGCATCTAATACTAATTTTTTTCAATATGTTTTTATTTTAATTCAGTTATGAATTTCATTTCTTCATTTTTTTTCTTTTTTTGAAGAAAATAGAATAAATAAAAGAAAGTAATCACAGGCTCAAGGTTTATTATTATATTCTCGGGAGCCGGCCCATGTCTCAATGTTAAAATTTAACTCTGGAGAGTATAACTCAACTGGTCAAGTTTTGGGTTTGTTTTCTAGAGGTTACCAGTTCGAATCCCCACTAACCTCAGGGCCGCTGAAAGCTTACATGATCGTTAACTTCAGAGCCCGTAGGATTAGTCAAGGTACGTGTAAGCTGGCCCGCACACTCACATTAATCTAAAAGAAAAATTAAACTGGAAAAGATATAAGAAATATAGATAATAAATACATTAATTATCCTACCCTTACAAGAAATACAAGTGGGTTCAAAGCTGTATAGAGAGCTCTAAACCTTAAGGTAAATCATCTTCTTCCCCTAGAAAAAAAGAAGACTT
>Ga0325410_1005816_pt1 | contig 13597 bp, 2 predicted proteins | sample PopdelMetagenome_16_FD_206182 | JGI IMG/M metagenome (GOLD analysis project Ga0325410, IMG submission 206182) | Populus deltoides microbial communities from Bellville, Georgia, United States - Xylem-PdIQD-R3 | ecosystem: Host-associated > Plants > Phyllosphere > Stem > Wood/Secondary xylem... | reverse complement strand
GAAACGACTAAATTATAAAACAATTAAGGTAACTTTTTATATTTTAAATAAACTACTTTAAATATTAAGTCAAAGATTCAATCTGAAGAAAGAAGTTAAAATTGATATTATCTTCAAGAGGTGGAGCCCTTTTTCGTACAATTACTTTTATATCCTCGACATATGAAGCTGCTGTTAGAGCCAACTTTTTTGGCTTCGGTCAATTTCTCAGGATAGCAAAGTAAACTGTGATCTAGCTAGCTAGTGGCCTTTTCGCCCTTTTGGGCAGCCGCAGCAGGAGGTGGGGCAATGTGCACAAGCCCTGCTGCTGAGAAAATGGGGATCCAATGCGGAGGGTGCTCTTTTGCTGGTAGCAAGTGATGACCTGTTTATGGCTGGCTTTGGGAGACATTTTTGTACCCATTCACGAACATAAATATGTGGTTTTTCAAATGGATATATCTTAATTTTGTGATTTTGGATTTTCTAATTAACATTGATGAAGATTAGCAGACTATATGGAGGCTAAATATAATTTATTTTATGAAAAAATAACATCTTTTCTTCGAAGAAAGCGAAAATCGTATAGTTTACAAAACATTTTCCCATCCTAGTTGGGTGGTTTGCACTTAATCATCCGGCAAGCTAAATTAGTAAGCTTGTAATGGGGTTTTAAACGATGTTTCATGGAAAAAAAAATATTTTTGAATCATTTTAATATGTTAAAATTAAAATTGATTTTTATAAAATAAAAAAAATATTATTTTAATGTATTTCAAACAAAAATTACTTTAAAAAATAACCGTAACTATATTCTCAAATACTCCCTAAGAGTATAAATGAAAAAAAAAATATAATGTTTTATGTTTTAAAAAAAACACTTACTCAAAGAGTGTTTGATAATGCGGTAACGGTTTTTTTTATTTTTAAAAATTTATTTTTGATATTAGTATGTGAAATAAATTTGAAAAATTAAAAAATTAAAAATTAAAAACATTGAAATGTAAGTATAAATAGGGTGGGTGTAAGAGTATGTAAATGAAAGAATATAATGTTTTATGAAAGAAGAAAGAATTTTTTTTTTTTCCCCAAAGAAAACGAAAACATTTTCCCATTTTAGATGGGTGGTTTGTACATAGGGCAGAGTGTGTAAATGAGTTTTTGGACTCTTTTGAGGACAGGTGTCCCCACAACACCTACCACCTTTAATAGGGCATGTCATGACCACAAACATTAATACTTCTTCATCAACCTGGAATGCATGACATAAATTGACCGGCATTAATAACTTTTTTTTATTTTTAACGTAAATGTTTAGACCAGCTTGTGTGTATTTTAATTAATTTTATGAGCTTTAAAGTTTACAGCTATGTAAATCTCTAGTGACCTTAAAATTTATGAGACTCGAACTTGTGACCTCTACAGAATAAACCTTGGGTTATCATTAATAACATTTATTGCTAACTATAAAGGAGTTGGCTTTGCCATTTAGATGTTGTTTACTGTATTTGAAGTTATGGTAATAATTATATTTTTAAGTTTTTTTATTTAAAAATATATTAAGATAATATTTTTTATTTTTAAAAAATATTTTTGATATTAGCACATCAAAATGATTTAAAAATATCAAAGAAAATATTAATTTAAATCAAAAATAAAATAAATAAAATTTAAATTTAAATTTGTTTGAAAATATTTTTGAAATATAAAAATAATCATGTTTTTAAGTTGAATCCAATATGAGAATCCAAGGAAAATAAAAGGAAGAAGAATATGTATTTTAAGATATCATATTTGATGGTGTGTGTGTGTATATAAATATATAGACACACACATGAAAGTATAGTATAAGATGATGGCATTACATTAAATTAAATTCTATTTCCCTAATTAAATTAAAAGAAGTGGTCGTGGACTATTGAATTTAATATCCCTAATAAAATTAAATTAAATCCTCTTCTAAGAGTTGACCAAAGAGGGCTAGAAACTAAAATGATTTAATTATTTTAGAGAACAACGACACCTTCTTTGCTCTATCTTGTCTTGTCTCTATAAAAATACTCATAGAATAATCCTAGTCTTGCGCTCCATCACCTACTTCTAGCCACAAGCAAAAGACCCAAATACGACGAGAAACAACCTTAAATCGCAAGAAACTTTTGGGATTTTTCTTCAATGAAAAACAAGACACCAACTAGTTTTTTTTAAAAAAAAAGAAAAAAACCTAAATCACAACTGAGATGATGGAGTAGCAACTCCAACGACATTTTGTTGTAGCAAGTACAAAATACACTACGTGAAACTGTAAAAAAAAAAAAAAAATTTATTGGAGGTGCAGGTGGTTATTTTTTAAAATATTTTTTATTTATAAATATTTTAAAATAATATTTTTTATTTTTTTAAATTTATTCTTATACCAATATATTAAAGCAATCTTAAAACATAAAAAATAATTTAAAATAAAATAACATTTAAATTTTTTTAAAAAAAATTTACATAAAAAACATACAATATTTTTAAGCGGAACCGGATAAACGAGCTATGAGATGATTTAGTCACAACTCCAACAACATTTTGTTGTAGCAAGAACAAAAGACTGTAAAAAAAAAATTAAATATATTTATTAATATGATAGTAGTAATTTTTAAATTTTTTTTTATTTATAAATATTTTAAAATAATATTTTTTTAATTTTTTTAAATTAATTTTTAATATTAGCACATTAAAATAATTTAAAAATATAAAAATAAATTCACACCATAAAAACATACAATGTCTTAAAGTGGAACCCAGATAAACGAACTGATCATGATTGATTCAGCAAACAAACTAACTTGTTTCTCAACATGTGACTATTTATAAAACACATCAATTAGGTCAATGCCCCTTTAACACTATGGTCCAAGGTATTGCAGTACAGTTTCAATTAGGAGTGAGTAAAATAATTAAAAAAACCTGAAATATTAAAATAAATTGAAATATCAAAATTAACAAGAAAAACTAAATTGAGGTATTAAACTGAACAAATTGATTAGAAAATAAAAATAAAATTCTCAAATCCATTACCTTAAAACCTAAAAAAGAATCTCAACTAAAAGATCCATGGATTGATTGAGAACGTTAAATAAAAATCTAAATTGAATTGACCAATTTACCTTGAATAGGTTTTTTAAATAGATTTAATTTAATTTTTAAAAAAATACAGTTTGATTAAGTTTTTTTATCCAAACCGAACCCAACCAAACCAAAACTCACCTCTAACTTCAAGCATCATGCATGCATTCAGTAGATAATAAAAAAAAAACACTTGAAATTATGTTCTATTTAAATTTATAATACATTTTGGTGGATAAAATTCAAAATCACAACCATCTCCACTTGTAAAAGAAAGAAAAATCTGTAGAAAAATCATACAGCTAATCCACCAGCATTTTAAATTATGCACCGTTTCCTAAATTTTTGAGATTTTTTTTTTAAAAAAAAATCATTAAAATATTCAGCAAAATCTTGTCGACGTGAGAACACTATATACATAGCTACATTTTTTCCATTAAAAATAGAAAAATAAACATTAGTTTATTGGACTTGGAAGGGAGGCTTGGACTCAGCAGCTACCTGGTTGGACAGAAAACAGCTTTTAGCTTACAAGCCACCAGCTGATTATTTGACTTTCTAGCACTGACCCTATGAAGAAAAATGACTGAGTAGGTCCCACCACGGAGCATAAATCATTTAAAAATGAGAGAAAAACAATTAATTGGCCAATTAGTTACTAATAATAATAATAATAATAATAATAATAATAATAAGATTATTAAAGACAGTAAGAACACCAGTTACATTTGGGCGAGCAAAGTCAATGTCCTTTCTGTCACTGTTTTGCCAAGGAGAGATAGTCAATTGAGAGAGAGAGAGAGAGAGAGCAAGTGGGGTTAGCACTTATCATTATCAAAACAAAACTGCCTATGTTTTATTCTAGAGAAAACTAGATACGTGTCACTGTCTTACATCGTCGATCCGAATCTTTTTTTTTTAACATAAAAAATATTTATATTTAGGAAATAACATACCAAGTTAATACGGCTTAATTTAAATAACATACGAACTAATATGTGAGATTAAAATAATTATGTCAAAAAAAAAACCTCAATGACTTATAATATCAAAGTATAGAATTAAAAAAAAAAAATTTAAATACAATGTAGGAAAACACACACCCTTATCAACATAGGTTAACTTGATTAACTTGTCACCCACGATATAAGATCGAGATAAAATATTAGATTTTAAAAAAAAACTAGTAACAAACACTGAAGCTAAATAAAAAAATACAAGTTAATCTAAGTTAACTTGACTAACCTGAACTGCTCAGGATGATCGCATGAAAAAAAAAGAAATATCACAAAGCGCAAGGGTTAATAATATAATGTCAAATTAAAAAATTAAAAAAATGAATTTCATAATAAAATGTCGAGAAAAAAACTCGATTCAACTTGAGTTAACTCGACTAACTCCCTATCCAAGATATAAAATCGAGATAAACTAAAAATAAAGGCAAAACAAATAACGAAGCTCGTGTCCTAGTAACCCAATGTTGAATGATGAAATTAAAAAAAGCTAATCAATAAAAAATCTAAAGAATAGACCTAACTTAAACCAAAATAATATTTAAAACTAGTGACATGGATTATGAGATCAGGATTACTGTATTGAAATCATTTCCAATCATAGAAAAAAATCTAAAAACAAAACAAGTAGTAATAAAAACAACGAGGACCAAATATGATATAAAAACCAAATGAAAGAAGATAATTAGGGATTATATTGAAAAAATAAATTAAAAAATAGCAATGAAGAAAATGAGAACAACAATTGAATAAAAAACTAAAACGATGAAGGTTAAAATTGAAAAGGGTAAAACATAAACAAAATAGCAATAAAAAGAATAAAAGTTAAATTAGATAAAAAAAACTAAATCAAATAAAATAATTGGGGATGAATTTGAAAATAATTTAAACTTCAAAAAACTTTTAAAGCAAAACATATAGTAATAAAAAAATAAAAATAAAAATTAATAGAAATAAAAACTGAGGAGAGAGATAATTTTTAAAATGTCTGACATGAATTTTTAGGCTAGAAAAAAAAAGAATGGGAAAAAAAAACACAAAAACCCAACCACACCTATGCCGTGAATATGCAACCCATCATTATAAAGAGCACAAAGTGTTGCTTCAAATGTCATCGCGGATGACTGATTTTGATAATCTAACGATCTTGTATTCACCATCCAAATTACATGGGATCGTTAAACGTCAATAATTTTTTAATAATATTAATTTTTTTTTTATAATTACCAAACAACTCCCATCTCAAACAATGCTTCCATTTTTTTTTAATTTAAAGATAATTGCATAACTTAACTGTTCATAAAAAAATAAAGAGACAAAAAGTCCTCCTATGCGAGTTTAATTTCTCTTTGCTTTTAAGATATCATCATAATTTTTTGCTTTTATTGAAGTTTTGATTTGAAAAAAAATTGAGAATATATATATATATATATATATATATAAACGAAAATTATATGGGGTTATTTTCATTATTTTATGTAATTTGAAATTTTTTTATTGACCAAATGATATTTTTTGTAATTTTTAGAATAATTAAGATAAAGTTTAAAATAAAGTAAGGTGTAGAATACTTGTATAATTTTCCTTTTATTTTAATTAGATTTACATAGCGGTAGTAATAGTAAATGAGCATTCTTTGTTTGTTCCTTTTATTTATGTGGTGCAGCGAGGGAGAGAGAGGGACTGAAAAAAGAAAGAGAGGTTCTTTTTTTGAGCTCTCTTGAGTGTATTAATGGAGTCTTGATGATACAAGTGTGTTTAAAAAAAGGTTCTTTAAACTGTGTATCCATTTAACTTGAAACCTTTTTCTGTTTCTTTCTTTTGACAGTCTTGCTTGTTGTGTGGGACTGTTTTTTTTTTGCAAGATTTAGGGATCTGGGTTTCGGGGTTCTAGGGTTTGACTCTCTCTTTCTTGCTTTCCTGGGTTTCTTCTAAATTTGTTTCTTTCTTGTACTCTTTACTGAAATGGGGTTTCTGACTTTAGTGAAACGAGTCATTTCAATTATGAGCTCTGGTTTTTGACCTGCAATTTGTTGAAGCCTGCATCTTTGTATAGATTCTGTTTATAGTTTTGGGTTCTTTATAAAAAAGTTGGATTCTTTGAAACAAATCTTGATCTGGTTAGGGTTTTGAAGCTGACCCTTCTTTTTTTTGTGAATTCTGAGTTTTTCTTAGATGAGCTGAACCCAAACTGTTTTTGTTGAATCTCGAGCTAGATTTGCTTTCTTGGCTTTGTCTCAGTTGATTGTGAAGTTACAAGATTTGATGCATCTTTCACTGTGGAAACCTATATCTCACTGTGCTGCTCTGCTGTTGGACAAGAAGAGCAGAAGGAAAGATGGGTCTGAATCCAGTCTTGAAATCAAGAGGAACTCATCAATTCTTCGAAAACTTCAAGAACACAAGCTCAGGGAGGCACTTGAAGAAGCATCTGAAGATGGGTCACTCGTTAAATCTCAAGATATAGAGTCTGACACTCTTGCAAACCAAGATGAGAGTCTTGGGAGGTCAAGATCACTAGCAAGGCTCCATGCGCAGCGAGAATTCTTGCGTGCCACAGCGCTAGCTGCTGAACGAATATTTGAGAATGAAGATTCTATACCTGACCTTCTTGAGGCATTTTCCAAGTTCCTCACGATGTATCCAAAGTATCAGTCGTCAGAGAAGGTTGATCAGTTAAGGTTAGATGAATATGCACATTTGTCTCCAAAGGTATGCCTTGATTACTGTGGATTTGGGCTTTTTTCATATCTTCAGTCTTTGCATTATTGGGAGTCTTCAACATTTAGCTTATCGGAGATAACTGCCAATTTGAGTAACCATGCTCTGTATGGTGGTGCTGAGAAGGGCACTGTGGAACATGATATAAAGACTAGAATAATGGATTATTTGAATATCCCTGAGCATGAGTATGGTCTTGTTTTCACTGTGAGTAGAGGCTCGGCCTTTAAATTACTTGCTGAATCGTACCCTTTTCATACCAATAAGAAGCTGTTGACCATGTTTGATTACGAGAGCCAGTCTGTGAATTGGATGGCTCAAAGTGCCAAAGAGAAGGGCGCAAAAGTCTATAGTGCATGGTTTAAATGGCCAACTCTTAAACTTTGTTCCACTGATTTGAGAAAGCAAATTTTGAACAAGAAGAGAAGGAAGAAGGATTCTGCAGTTGGTTTGTTTGTATTTCCAGTGCAGTCAAGAGTTACTGGGGCAAAGTATTCGTACCAGTGGATGGCGCTGGCTCAACAGAACCGTTGGCACGTATTGCTTGATGCTGGTTCATTGGGTCCTAAAGATATGGATTCACTTGGTTTGTCCTTGTTCCGTCCTGACTTCATTATCACATCATTTTACAAAGTATTCGGACATGACCCCACTGGTTTTGGATGTCTTCTTATCAAGAAATCAGTGATGGGAAGCCTCCAAAATCAGTCTGGGAGTACAGGGTCTGGAATGGTAAAGATTACACCTGAGTATCCTATGTATTTGAGTGATTCTGTGGATGGGCTGGATGGGTTGGTTGGTGTTGAAGATGATGAGGTTGCTGGGAATGCTGAAAAAACCACAGAAATTCGCCCAGGATCACAGTTGCCTGCCTTTTCTGGTGCTTTCACATCTGCTCAGGTGAGGGATGTATTCGAGACTGAGATGGATCATGAGAACAGTTCTGACAGAGATGGAACAAGCACTATATTTGAAGAAACTGAAAGTATTTCAGTGGGGGAAGTGATGAAAAGCCCTGTCTTTAGTGAAGATGAATCGTCAGACAACTCATTCTGGATTGATTTGGGTCAGAGTCCCTTGGGATCAGACAATGCTGGCCAATTGAACAAGCAGAAACTGGCCTCTCCGTTACCACCTTTCTGGTTTTCTGGCAAGAAGAACAACAAGCGACTCTCTCCAAAACCAACATCTAAGATATATGGCAGCCCAATGTATGATGACAAAGGGGTAAACTTGGGATCACATGATGACCACCATATGTTGTCATTTGATGCTGCTGTTCTATCAGTTTCACAGGAACTGGACCGTGTTAAGGAGGTTCCTGAAGAAGAACAATTTTCAGAAACAGACCTCTCTTCAAGAAATAATAAGGGCTCAGATCATTTGCATGTTCATGAGATTGAGGAAGAACCGGGAACCAGCTCCTTTTCAAACTCCGCCATAAACAGATCCCATAACAATAATTCAACCTCTGGATCGCATCATAACCTAACAAATGGCTCAACTGCTGCAATTTGCTCGGAGATGAAAGAAAGTGCTATAAGACGAGAAACAGAAGGTGAATTCAGGTTGTTGGGGAGAAGGGAAGGGAGTAGATATGCTGGTAGTAGATTCTTCGGGTTGGAAGAGAATGAACATCCAAGCAGGGAAAGAAGGGTATCATTTAGCATGGAGGACAACCGCAAAGAGCGTCCAAGCCATACTCTGGAGCCAGGAGAGATATCTGCTACCAGCCTCGACGATGAAGATTACAGCACTGATGGAGAATATGTTGATGGTCAAGATTGGGATCGAAGGGAACCTGAGATAACTTGCCGACATTTGGATCATGTGAATATGTTGGGTCTGAACAAAACTACTCTCCGGCTGAGATTTTTGATCAACTGGCTAGTAACTTCTTTACTTCAACTCAGGTTACCCAGTTCAGATGGAGATGGAAGGGTAAATCTTGTACACATTTATGGCCCAAAAATAAAATATGAAAGGGGTGCAGCTGTAGCTTTCAACGTCAGAGATAGAAACCGGGGGCTCGTAAATCCAGAAGTTGTTCAGAAGCTGGCTGAAAGAGAAGGTATCTCTCTTGGCATTGGTTTCCTTAGTCACATAAGGATTCTAGATAGCCCAAGACAGCAACGTGGTTCTGTGAACCTTGAAGATACGACTCTGTGCAGACCAATGGAAAACGGGCATAATAACGGAAAAGGTGGGTTCATAAGGGTTGAGGTTGTCACAGCATCTCTCGGATTTCTGACCAACTTTGAGGATGTCTACAAGTTGTGGGCTTTTGTTTCCAAGTTTCTTAATCCAACCTTTATCAGCGAGGGTGGCCTTCCAACTGTTGAAGAGGGCACAGAGGTTTGATTTCCAGGACATCTATCAATTGGGGTGCAAAATCTGAGAGTCAGAGCCGAAGATTGGGAGGTGTTAAATCTGTGTGGCCAGATCCTTTTGCTCTTCCTCGCGACTCTTTGATGCAACGGGTGAATTTGTTAATTCTTGTTTGTTTGATTTTTCCCTTTTGGGTTTTTTGTAGAGGTGGCTTTAGAATCTGTATCAACTCGGGGAGTTATGTTGACCTCAAAGCAGAATTATATGGATATAACTTTCAGCACCAAAAACTTTCTGCTTTTGCTCTATACAAAATCAAATTTCTTGCATCTGTAAAATACAAAACTCACCTTATTTTGCCTGTGTAGTCTATAATACAATTCAGTGGTCTATTCATTACTTTGAATCCCAAGTTCTGTCAGCATGGTAGTAATTTTGATTCTTGAAATTGGACCAGGAATTTTCGTTTCTGGTTGGGATTGCGTGGTTTTACTACTAGCAAGCTTTGTTAATCAATGAGGAGAATGTTTACCAGTCCTTGGAAATTCATAGCTTAATGAATCTGATCTGTTAGGAGATGATGCAGGGTCTTGACTGGAATTTCGATGAAAAGAGTTGACTGAATAGCCTTGCTGATCATGAACATAGTCCTGCCTACGTAGCCTTAGGATGTATCTGATCTGTTAGGAGATGATGCAGGGTCTTGACTGGAATTTCGATGAAAAGAGTTGACTGAATGGCCTTGCTGATCATGAACATAGTCCTGCCTAAGTAGCCTTAGGCCTTAGCTGAGGAAGCAAGTTGTTTGGTCTTTAAACTGCCTGTATTGTCCCTACATGTTGTTGTCTTGAGCAGTAATGTTTGTTATATCTTCTCACCCAAAGTAGTCGTCTTTTTCTTGACATTGAAATAAGCATTTTTCTGTTAGTGTCAAATTTCAATTCAACAAAGACTTAATCTGCTTTTAGTATGGAAAAGAAATGGCCAAAACCATTAATATGGGCAAAATCATGCACCGAGGAGCAGTGACTTGATGTTAACAGGAAACGGATATCTCCTTGCATAATGCAAAGCTCGCCATCAAGTTCCCATTTAGTAATTATCATCATTGGGCCATACCCATTTAAGTTTGTTTCCCACGGAAATAATGGGGGGCGCATGTATGATTCTGCTTCCTTTTCTTTTGGTGCCTGTGGATTCTCACTTCTCAGTGTTCTAGGAGAGCTTGAGCGGGTCTTTTTCATAAAGTTGGTGTGGACATGGCACTGCAAGTTTCATTTTGAAACCATATCATGATGATCATCACCACATGCTTTTCTTAGAAATAAACAAAAAAAAGAAACCTCAACCGGTCACCACCAGATACTCTTGCCATTTCAAATAGGAAACCTTCTGTACAATCCAAAAGATTGCATAATAAAGTATAACAAGAATGGTGCCATGTTTGACAAAGCTTCTTTGAGGGCTCCTATGGGGAAGTTGCTTCTAAAAGGAACTTTGGCGCGGTGGTTGGTGACAGTGAATCGTTGACAAACTTCAGCTGATTAAGCTAGTTGGCTACTAAACTAAAAGATTTGAAAGATATTGCATGTCATAGTCATAATCAAGAAAATGTTTGCATAAACAAAGATATGTAGAAGTTCATCCTAATGCTTCCTGAATTATTGTGTTATATTATAAAGAGAAAAGGTAAGAGTACCTTCCAAACCCAAATAAAATTTTGGTCTACAAAATTTCTTAGGAATAACATTGATATGGACACATAACAAACTTGCAATCTCAATAAGAGAAAGCTAACATCTCACCAGAAATTGAAGATCTGGTCTCTGCACCATATAAAGTTCTCCGTTCCAACTGTATTGGCCACTATGCAATTAAAAATTTAAAACCACTTCAACTTCAGCAGGCCAGATCAAATGCTCCGAAATATTAAACCAAGTATGACTTAAATATTAACAAACAAACGAAAGTAAAGAAAAGAATTCCTTCAGCTCGTGAGTGGTTCCTGGTTGGCAACTTAAGTTAGATCCAAATCTTAGATCTTCACAAAGATGATATCCCACTTCACCAGCTTATGGAAAAGATCAACAGATTCAGAGATGAGGTGGCACTAGTGAACCCCTACTTATGATTCCATCATCTTTATAAGAAATGCAGTTTCTAATGCTGATTCCTTGCACTGCAGGTATCTGTTTTCCTCCACTATATCCGTAGTTAAGTTAAGTAGTATCGGGCGTTTGGGATCATAAATAGCATGTTCACGAACTCGTGCAGCCCATTTTCCTGCTTCCCAAACCCCAAATCTGAAACATATCAAGGATAAATAACATGATCATCCCACTCAAGACAAAAGAAAAAGAAGAGCAATCATTGTTTCTAAAAATTGAAAAAGCAGAACCACTTTGACATAATAAACATATAATAACAATTTCAAAGGACAATAATTAAAAAAAAAAGTCTTGAATCAGTCATTGCTTTAGGAATCAAAGCCATTAAGTTTTATGCAGAAGCAAGTAGATAAATTATTTCAAACAAGAAACATGAACCACTCTAATAAACATCATGTATGCATAATAATATGTCTGTGTGTACAATCGTGAGATATCTCTGATTTGACAAAATGCATACACTTTATTTAATACCAATGGTGGCGTCCCTCTATTCCTCATTAATGAACTTCACTAAATAAGCTCAAAGTGTGCAAGAGTACGAATACATACACCATTCCATTTATTATGTGCCTTTTGACATCTATGATATATGCTTGAAGTTAGAGCAATTTATCCACCTAACATTTTGAGAGCACATTATTTGCCGCAAACATCAGCTCAAGTTTGTAGCTCTCAATATGAATTAGATGTATTTTGAAAAAAATTGGCTACCATTCAAAATTGAAAAATTTATCTGAATTCAATTCCAAATATTGTTAGTTACAGTCGATGAACACCACTATTCAGAGAGATAGGCTCAAATTTGTGACACAACAGTAGTGACTTAACTTCAAATTCAAAGGAATAACATGACTTGAAATGAACATGCAGTTCAGCAATGAGTATAACTTTTGAGATGAACTTCATTTATATCTATCACTATCTAAACGAATTTGGGAGTTTGACAATTCAATTATTATTCATAGAACATAAAACCATTTTGTTTTATATAGAAAAAGAGACTACTCAATAAATGTAAGCCATTAACCTGAGTAGCAGAGAGCAATTTCATCTAAAATCATGTAAGACAAATGAGAATCAACTAAAGAGAATTATCTATCAAGCATCAAATGGGAAACAAGGGACAAGAGTAAATTAAAAGCAAAAACTTAAGGGCCAATAATCATCAAACCAAGAGCATATCAAGTCACACGAATAAAAGAAAGTCACAAAGGACAACTAAAGAGTTTCCAACATGAATAAAATTCTCAAACAGCCAGTTCAGGGTCCTAATGTTTGAAATTCATAAATGCATTTCAAGATAAATTCTCTGAGGAAAAAAAAATGGATGACAGAGTTCCTGTCATAATTTGCTCACTCCCAGTGGTTTTGGTCTTGCCACTATCAGATGAGTTCACCAACTTTACATGTGTCAAGAAAAAAATTTGCATTTGTGTTTTGAGTATCTGCCTGATCACAGCCTATACAAAGAAAACCTGACAACATGTTAGCAAATTACCGTGTATTAAAGGACGAGGTTATCAACACAGCAGGATAAAGGACATCTTTCTGAATATTGGCATAAGGACAATATTTCATTATGGCATGAAAATCATCAATGTCCCCTGGACACCCAAACTCTTCATAGTCAGCTGCTGTGAGTGGTAAAATGGGATGGAGAAGAGTGCTGGTTGCATCTAAAAAGGGAACCTGAACAAAAGGAATATATAATTATTGGAATACAAGAATGAAGAACTGATAAAAGATATTAACAAACAGCCATATAATTGCAAATGCTAAATAAATCTACAGAACTTTTTAATTACAGTGTCCCGACCACCAAAAAGAATTGCAGAAAATCGTCTGGCACAAGCAATACCTTCATATGATCAAGGGAGAACAATGACAATGATATTTTTTTATTGTATAAGGTAACCATGAAGTTGATTGCTCAAGTCATTTTACTTGATAACAATGACAGCTTTGTATATTATACTACATGGTTTTGCAATGAGTGAAACATGTATACCTTCAAAATGGCAGCACGAAATAAATCTGGGCAACTATTAATGGCAGCAGCCACCAAAAGTCCTCCAGCACTATATCCCCAACCAGCAAGCTTGTTTTCTTGCACAAACTCATTTTCAACAAGGAACTTGGCACAGGAGACAAAATCTTTGATTGAATTAAGTTTCTTCTGTTGTCTACCATTATGATGCCATGCCTTCCCATGACCACCTCCACCTCTGCAAACACAATGTGCTGTAGATAATTAAACTTTAAACAAGCCCA